>Ga0315553_10000008_pt1 | contig 156375 bp, 133 predicted proteins | sample SalMarSW160140MG_FD_203099 | JGI IMG/M metagenome (GOLD analysis project Ga0315553, IMG submission 203099) | Salt marsh sediment microbial communities from the Plum Island Ecosystem LTER, Massachusetts, United States - Salt Marsh Sediment SW1601-40 ... | reverse complement strand
CCCCGGCGCCGGTGAGCTCGTACAGCCGTCGCCGGGGGCGGCCGGCCGCCTCCGCCTCCCGGGCCGCCTCCCACCGGGCGACGAGCAGACCCGCCCCCTCGAGCCGGCGGAGGGCGGGGTACACCGTGCCGGACGGCAGCCCGGTGGCGTCCATGATGTCGAAGCCGTAGCGCGCGCCGCTCGCGATGGCGCCGAGGATCAGCGCCGTGGGCAGGGTCATGCGTGGCGAGCTTTCCATCCGAGCATCCCCCGTGTGTGTCGAACCGACCCGACCGGCCGCGAGCGCGGCCGTGGTGCATATCGTTCTCTACATATATAGAGTACGATATATGCGGGCGCAACGCCGCGGCCCGGGGATCCCCCGTCATCCGTCCGCCCGAAGACCCTCACCACCCCGGTCGGACGCTGTCGCCCGGTCGGATCGCACCCGACATTGCCCGCGTGAGGAAGCCTTGCACGCGCGCGAATGCCCCGTGATCGCACGGCTGCTGGCCGACGTCGTGCTCGTCGTCCACTTCCTGTTCATCGTGTTCGTGGTGGGAGGCGGGTTCCTCACCCTGCGCTGGCCGCGGCTGGCGTGGGCACACGTTCCATGCGCGCTGTGGGGGGTGTGGATCGAGCTCGCGGGTTGGATCTGTCCGCTCACGCCGCTCGAGAACGAGCTCCGGCGCCGGGGCGGGGCGGCGGGCTACGCGGGCGGGTTCATCGAGCACTACCTGCTCGGCGTCGTGTACCCGACCGGGCTGACGCGCGAGGTGCAGGTGCTGCTCGGAGTCGCGGCCGTCGGGATCAACCTCGCGGCGTACGCGCTCCTCCTGAGGGTCAGGCGAGCCGGATCGGGAGCTTCCGGATCCGCTGGCCCGTGAGCGCGAACAGCGCGTTCGCGAGGGCCGGAGCGGCGGCCGGCACGCCGGGCTCGCCCACGCCGCCCGGCTCCTCGCGGCTGTGGATGATCTGCACGTCGATCTCGGGCGCCTCGTCCATGCGCAGCATGCGGTAGTCGTGGAAGTTGCTCTGCACGACGCGCCCCGACTCGAGCGTGATCTCCCCGTACAGGGCCATCGTGAGCCCGCCGACGATCGAGCCCGACAGCTGCGCCTCCACGATCCCCGGGTGGATGATCTGGCCGCAGTCCGCCGCGCACCACACGTGGTGGATGCGGAGATCCCCCCCGTCGAGCGACACCTCGGCGATCTGGGCCACGATGCCGCCCTTGTCCTCGACGAGCCCGATCCCGCGCCCACACCCCGGGGGAGGTCCCGCGGCCCAGTCGGCCATCCCGGCGACGGTCTCGAGCACGCGCTTCATGCGGGGGTGCGCGTCCAGCATCTCGAGACGGAACGCCAGCGGGTCGCGCCCGGCGGCGTACGCCAGCTCGTCGATGAAGCTCTCGATCATGAAGCAGTTGCCCGAGGGTCCCACGGAGCGCCAGTACCCGGTGGGCACCTGTACGTCGGAGCCGTGGTACACGACCCGGAAGTCCGGGATCGTGTAGGTCAGGGTGACGATGCCGTCCACGGCGTTCCGGTCCGCTCCGCCCCGGCGGCCGCCCCCATCGGTGACCCCGAGCGGCGGCGATGCGACGTCGGCGGTGAGTGCCGCCACACGCCCGTCGGTCCCCACGGCGCCCGCGAAGCGAACCATGGACGCGGGGCGATACTGGTCGTTCCGCATGTCCTCCTCGCGGGTCCATACCACCTGGACCGGGGCGCCGACCGTCATGGAGGTCTCGACCGCATCCTCGACGAAGTCGGTGCGGCTCCGGCGACCCCAGCCGCAGCCAAGATAGGTGACGTGGACCGTCACGCTCTCGACCGGGAGACCCGTCAGCCGAGCCGCCGCGCTCTGCGTCCCCTGCGGGTTCTGGGTCGGCGCCCACACCTCGCAGCGGTCGCCCTCGACGTGGGCGGTGCAGTTCATGGGCTCCATGGTCGCGTGCGCCAGGTAGGGGACCTCGTACGTGGCCTCGACCCGATCGGCGGCCCGGGTGAGGACACCCCGCGCGTCACCGTCGTCGCGGGCCACATCGCCCTCGTCGTCGAGGAGCCCTGCGAGATGGTCGGTGATCTCGCCGCTCGACAGCGCGAACTCGCCCCGCGACTCGGAGCGCAGCGCCTTGGCGCCCTCGAACGCAGACCACGTGTGCTCTGCCACGACGGCTACGCCGGAGGAGATGCGGACGACGTCCCGCACGCCGGGGACGGCACGCGCCGCGGCTTCATCGATCGCTCCGATCGACCCGCCGACGATGCGCGGCTTCGCGACCGTTGCGAACAGCATGCCCGGGACGCGCACGTCGGCGCCGTACAGCGCCCGTCCGGTGACCTTGAGGTCGGTGTCCACCAGCGGTACGTCGGTGCCGATGAGGGTGAACTCCGCGGGATCCTTGAGCCGCGGCGACTCCGGGACCGGTACGCCGGCTGCGGCCTCGGCCAGCTCGCCGTATCCCAGCGATCGGCCGGAGGCGTCGTGCACGACGCGTCCACGGTCGGTGCGCAGCTCGCCGGCGGGGACACCGAGCGCGGCTGCCCCGGCGGCGACCAGCATGTGTCGGGCGGCCGCCCCGGCCTCGCGCAGCGGCATCCACGCGCCGCGCCGCACGCTCGAGCTGCCGACCGTCATCTGCCGGCCGTACGCGTCCGGGTGCGCATCGGCCTGAACGGTGGTGACGCGGTCCCAGTCGGCATCCAGCTCGTCGGCGACGATCATCGGGAGGGAGGTGCGCACGCCCTGCCCCATGTCGGCCTTCCCGAGCCAGATCGTGACCTCGCCGTCGGTCCCGATGTGGATGAAGGCGTTGGGCTGGAATCCCCCCTCGGGTCCGGCGGGGAGCGCGGGGCCGCCGGCGCGCGCGCGCTCGACGAGCGACACGCCGAGCAGCAGGCCGCCGCCCGCGGCCGCACCGAGCTTGAGGAAGTCGCGCCGGTCGAGCTTCAGGATGCCGGTCATGATCAGCCCTCCTTCGCCGCGCGGTGGATCGCGCGTCGGACGCGCGAATAGGTGCCGCAGCGACAGATATTGCCGGACAGCGCCTCGTCGATCTGCGCATCGGTCGGGGTCGCGTGCTCCGCCAGGAGCGCGGCGGCCGACATCACCTGCCCCGACTGGCAGAAACCGCATTGGGGCACGGCCTCCGCCACCCACGCCTTCTGGACCGGGTGGCTCCCGTCGGCCGACAGGCCCTCGACCGTCGTCACCTCCCGGTTCCCGACCGACGACACGGGGGTCGAGCACGAGCGGACCGGGGTGCCATCGAGGTGCACGGTGCAGGCACCGCATTGCGAGATGCCGCACCCGTACTTGGTTCCGGTCAAGCCGACGAGATCGCGCAGGACCCACAGGAGGGGCATGGCGGCGGGCGCCTCCACCTCGTGTGATTCGCCGTTGATGCGCAGCGTGAACCTCGGCATGTCGCCTCCCGGCCGACGGTCTCCAGACGATGGGTGGACATGCAAGGTAGCCACGCGGGTCCACCGGGGTCCAATCCACGCCCCGTCCGGCGGCCCTCCCACACCGCCCTGGGCCGCACACCCGGACCCGGCGGCGCCCGGTGGCACGTCCCCTGCACGTCGGGGCCCCGAGATCTCGCGGACGGGTCCGCCGCGGCGGACCGGGGATGGCGACCGGAACGGGCGGAGGGATGATGAAGGCGACACGACGATACGCGGAGAAGGGGCTCGCGGCGTTGGGACTGGTGCTGTTCGGGGCCTGCTCGGACAGCCAGGACGTCGCGGGGCCGGGGGGCGACCAGCTGACGCCGGCAGAGGCCGCCGGGGTCTCGAGCTTCTTCGTCGGACAGGCCTTCTCGGGCTGGGACTTCAATGCGCTGGGCGGCGGCGGGGGCGGCGGTGCCGCGCTCCAGTCCGGTGCCCCGATCACCGTCGACTTCACCGACGCGGTCGAGGCCGCGTGCCCCGAGGGCGGCTCGGTGAGCGTCTCGGTGGCCATCGCCGGGACGATCGACGACCAGACCGGGGCCGGTGACCTGAGCCTCGACGTGGTCACCTCCGCCGCCGCCTGCGGGATCGTGGCGGACGGAACGGGCTTCACCGTCGACACGAACCCCGACCTCACCCTGACCGGCGACTTCACGTTCGCGGACGGAGCGCTGGTGGGCGACTCCGACCTGTCGTACGCGGGGGCACTGATGTGGTTCGCCGAGGACGGACGATCGGGGAGCTGTACGTACGACGTGGTGGTCACTCTGTCGGAGAGCGGGACCACGGTCGCCAACGGCACGGTGTGCGGGCAGGAGCTGTAGCAGACCGGTCGTCGTAGAGGGTGGAACCCGCTTCCGGGGCGGGTTCCGCCCACCTCACCCGCGTCCCAGCAGATCCCCCAGCGCGGTCTCGAGCGCGGCCAGCGTGTAGGGCTTGGCGATGAACGCGGCCGGGCCCAGGTCGGCCAGCCCGTCGATCGGCTCGAGCACCGACCCGCTCGACAGGAGCACCGGCACGCGCCACCCGCGGCGTCGCATCTCCCGCAGCACCTCCACCCCGTCGTCTCCGGGCATGGTCACGTCGAGCAGCACGCACGCGAAGCGCCCATCCGTGCGTTCGAGGGTCTCGATGGCGGATCGCCCATCCTCGGCGACCACCGTCTGGTAGCCGAGGCGCCGGACCAGTGCCCCGGCGGCGCGCCGGACCATGGGCTCGTCATCGACGACGAGGACGCGACCGGTCCTGCGGCTGGCATCCGGAATCGGCGGGGCGGGCATCGGATCGAGCGGCTCGTCCAGCAACGGGAACGCCAGGGTGAACCGCGTCCCCTCCGCCGGCGCGCTGCCGACGTGGATCGTGCCCCGGTGCGCGCGCACGATGCCGAGCACCGAGGCGAGTCCGAGCCCGCGCCCCATGCCGCGTGTCGTGAACACCGGGTCGAAGATGCGCTCGACGTGCTCCCGCCGGATCCCTTCTCCCGAGTCCTCGACCTCGAGGATCGCCACGGCGCCTTCCGGGGGCGGGAGGAAGAAGGTGTTCTCCCCGTCGGCCCAACCATCCCCGTCGGCCCGCGTCCGCAGGGTGATGCGTCCCGGCCCGCCCGCGAGCGCCTCGACGGCGTTGGTGAACAGGTTGAGGATCACCTGCCGGAGCTGGGTCGTGTCCGCCCGCACGGGGAGCGGCTCGGGTGCGAGGTCGTAGGCCACCGTGGTGCCCGGCGGGACGGCGACCCGCAGGATCGAGGTGATGTCCGTCAGCACGGCCGAGAGGTCCACCACCGCGTGGTCGAACGGCCCCTGCCCCGCATACGAGAGCAGCTGCCGGCACAGGTCGGCCGCCCGTTCCGAGGCGCGTACGGAGTGGGACAGGGGCTCGTATGCGGCATCCGTCGGGTCCGTGTCCATCAGCACGAGATCCACGTTCCCGACGATCGCCACGAGCAGATTGTTGAAGTCGTGCGCGATGCCGCCCGCCAGCGTGCCGAGGCTCTCGAGCTTCTCGGACCTTCGCAGGCGGCTCTCCAGGCGCTCCCGCTCCCGCTCCGCCTGGTGCCGCTCGGCAACCAGCCCGGCGATGAACAGCGTGGAGAACTCGGCCACGCACACGAACACGAGGGTCAGGAAGAGGCTCGCGTACGGCGATGCCTGCACGAACGGACCCACACCGAGCAGCGTGCCGGTCACGGCGAACGCGGCGGCCAGCACGCTCGCGGTCGAGGCCCCCAGCTGTCCCCACCGGTAGGCGGCCCAGAAGAGAAACGGGAACGGCAGGAAGGTGATCGGCAACGCGCTGAGTCTCGCCGGCACCAGAGGCGTGAAGCTCACCGCCAGGGTGAGCGCCAGACCGCCGATGATCGCGATCGACTCGCCTGCCCCGACGCGGGGGATGGGAGGCCCGCCGAAGCGGGGGACGGAGAGCGCGAGCGGCACGATGACCACCTGTCCCATGGCATGTGTGAGCCACCACATGAGCCACACGCGCGGTGCCGCCCCCGAGGAGAGACCCCCCGCGGCCCACAGGGACCACACGCTCACCGCCGCGGCGAGCCCGGTGCACACCGCCAGCACGCCCAGGAACACGACCAGCTGCCGGCGGTTCTCGAACCGGCCGTCGTATCCGGCGCCCCGCAGGAGCGCCACCCCGAGTACGGCCTCCGCGGTGTTGGCCACCGCGGTGCCGGCGATGTGGAGCGGGGCCCCGCCGGTGAGCGCCGTGGCGAGCCCGGCCCCGACGACGATGCCGGGCCACTGTCGGATCCCGCCGATCATGAGCCACGCGAGCGCGACGCCGCTCGGAAGCCAGATCATGCGGCGGAGCTCGACGGATCCCTCCGGGATGGAGAGCGTCCACCAGCCGAGGAGCGCGTAGGCGGCCGCCAGGGTCGCCGCGAGTGCCCATTCGCGCCCGCGGCCGGGCAGGAGCCGGGCGGTGCGAGGCGGCTCCACGCCGTCGCGCATCATCGCCGCGTCAGCGATGGAGACGGATGCTCCGCACCTTCCGGCGCGGAGCCCCCGACTCGAAGGTGATCGCGAGGCGCTGCATCGCGCCGTCGTCCGGCAGGCGCTCGACCCCCCGGGTGTCGGGCTCGGGGGTCACGGCCTCGCCCCGCAGACCCACCTCGTACCGCCGGCCGGCGTCCCCCTCCACCTCGAGCGTCCAGCCTTCGCCGTCGGCCCTCAGGTCGAGGATCCGCACGCCGTGGCTCTGCTGGCCGGGGGCCAGCTCGACGATCGGCGGCGCGACCGACAGCCCTCCCTCCCACGCGAGCACCGCCGTGGTCTCCTCGGCCGAAAGGTCGAGCGTCGCCGTCAGGCGCACCTCCCGAAGGCCTGCCTCCGATCGGGCGCCCGCTCCCCCCTGCCCGGGCACCGCCGACCAGCGCACGTCGCGGGCGCCCGCCGGCGCCGCGAGCTCCACGTCGAGCCGGATGGGCGGACCCCGGCGATCGATCAGGAGCTCGAGCCTCCCCCGCTCACGGCGGACCCGCAGGTCCAGCCGGGTATCCCCCACTCCGAGCCCTTCGACGCGGACCTCGTCCCACCCGGGCGGCAGCTGCGGCGCCAGCCGGGCGCGTCCGTGCGGGGCATCGGGCTCCCACCCGAACGCGCCGCCGAGGAGCGGCGAGACCAGCATCGAGGTGGCGAAGAACTGCTGCGGCACGGCGGTGTCGAGCGGCCGGTAGAAGGCGCCCGACAGGAGCTCGGGGTGCCGGCCCCGCGACCAGTCGAACGTCATCCGCGCCACGGCATCGATGAGCGGATACCCCGACCACGGGCGCCGATACCGGTACTGCCCCCAGCTCACGAACCCCGACACGAACGGCCACACGGCGCCCATGTTGTAGGCCATCGGGTCGTACAGCTCGTGGTTCGCCGACAGCATGCGGGCGCCCCAGTCGGCCTGGATCTCGTCGCCCGCCAGCGCCTGCATCGTGCGGCGGCCCCGCTCCGCCTCGAACAGTGCGAACGCCGCGGCGGTGGCCGGCCACACGGTGAGCGCGTCGTTCGTCCCACCCGAGGCGAGGATGCCGAACGCGTAGTGGCCCGCATCGGGGCGCCAGTAGCGCGCCTCGAGCGTCGCGGACGCGGTGTCGAGGAGATCGGCCGCCCGCGCCGCGAGCGCCGGCTCGCCCCGCGCCCCCGCCAGCTCCCTCATCGCGCGCAGGGCCTCGATCCACACCCCGGCCAGATAGATGTCCTCGTGGATGTCGGCGCCGATGGCGCCCACCTCCACGGCGCCGAGGCCGCCGACGGTGTTCTCGATGATCCCGTCCCCGTCGGTCTCGGCGGTGAGGCACCAGCGCCAGGCCTCGAGCGCCTGCGGCCACAGCTCCTCGAGCAGCGCATCGTCCCCGCTGGCTCGCCAGTACCGCCACAGCGCCACGATCCAGTACGGGGTCGTGTCGGCGTGGTAGTACGGATACGGGTAATCGGTGAACCAGGGGATGACGGCCGCCGCCTGCGAGATCTCGTGCGGCATCTTGCCGTCGTCGCGCTGGTACTTCGCGAGGAAGCGGAGCCCGTCGGCCACCTGGGGCCACAGACCCGCGAGGTCCATGGCGAACGAGTTGATGGCCGCGTCCCCGCCGAAGAACCAGCCGAACCCGGGGCGCGCGCTCTCCCCCGACGGCCCCCACCCGGCCACCAGCCCGCACCCGAGGTCGGGGTTGCAGGTGAGCTGCTCGTCCAGGTTCACGAGCGACCAGGCGTACGCGAGATCGAGACGCTCGTCCGGCGTGTCGAGGCGCGCGGCGGAGGCGAGCAGGGATTCGACGTGGGCGCGCTTCTCCTCGTACAGCCGCCGCGCGCTCCCGATCAGGTGCCGATAGCCGGCCAGCACGGAGTCGCGCGGGGCGACCTCCGCGTAGACGGCGATCGGGATCAGCTCGCGGCCGGCTCGCTCGAGGTCGACCGGGATCGTGAACGTGCTCGGCGCGTCGGGGAGCGCGTGCGCCGGGTGGGTCGTCCCCGATGTCGCCCACGGCGATCCGATCACGGCGTTGTGGCGCCGCAGGCTCTCCGACAGGACGAAGGCGCGCGTGTCCGCATCCCAGAAGGCGTACTGTCCGCCGAGGCCGCCCGGCCAGGCGTACTGGAGCAGCGTGCGGAAGCGGACCTGGATGTCCAGCGGCCGGATCGACTCGACGTCGAGGAGGACGAGGAGACCGGGCTCATCGAGCGGGGCCAGGATGTGCTCGCGCACCGTGAACGTCGCGTGCGTGAGCGTGATCGTGGTCATCTCCGGACGCACCTCGATCGTCCGGACGACGGCCTCCTCCGGGATCGGGTCGTCGTAGTCCGGGATCCGGAAGGAGAGCTGGAAGCGGTCGGCGAGCTCGAGCGGGTGGACCCACAGCTCCGCCTCCCCCGCTTCCCTCCCCAGCCACGCCGCCCGCCGTCCGATGACCCCGAGGTACGCGTCGGGACGCACGTCGCCCGAGATCCCGATGGGTGACGAGGCGATCGGAAAGCGCGGCACGACCGGAGGTCCCGGTTCCTGGCCCCGGGCCCCGTCTCCCGGCGCCGCGAGGAGCGCCAGCCCGAACAGCAGCGGGTGGTACGTTCTCATGCCGGAAGCTAGCCCCCCCGCGCCGCCCCGTGCGACCCACCCGGATTCCGGCGCGGGACCCGCCGATCACGCCGCCCCCGGTCCGGGATGGCGTTTTGGGCGGTTCGCGGCAATCTGGGGGGCCCGGCCCTCTCCGTCGTGTCGGCAACCTGCCACACCCGGCCTCGCAGGTGATTTCCGCGCAACGACTTGTCCCTGGAGTGATATCTGGCACGGCTCTGGCGAAATGCATGGGCGCAGGCGTGGGATCGCGAGGGTCGGAGGAGAAGGACGCCAATGCGCGGACATAAAGGCTTCACGATAATAGAGCTTCTGATCGTGATGGTGGTGATCGGCATCCTCGCCACCGTCGTCGTCCCGCAGTTCACGACCGCCAAGACCAAGTCGTTCGATGCCGCGGCGAAGGCGGACCTGCGCAACATGATCGTCGCGCAGGAGGACTACTTCACCGACATGCAGGCCTACACGGACGTGTCGGTACCGGCGGGGGGCCGGGCGGACCTGGACTCGGACGGCACGGAGGACTTCCGCGCCAGCCAGCGCGTCGCCCTCCAGGTGACCGCCTATACGGACGGGTTCCTGATCACCTCGGAGCATGCGGCGTCCCCCAACACGTGGTGCGTCAACTCATCCAGCACGCAGGCGGGGTCCCCGGGCGCGATCGTCAAGGCGACCAGCTGCTGACGCGTCGCGATCACTCCTGCGGCTTCTCGAGCTCGTTGGGAAGCGGATGCACCTCGGAGAGGTGAATCGGCGATCGATGCGGCCCGTCCAATCCGGACAGACGCGTTTCATGTGAATCGTGGAAGGGCCGGACGTCAGCCCTCCGGGCGCCAGGCGGCCTCTTCGTCGGGACCGCGGGGCCCGATGGTGCCCTCGGCGGCGGCCAGGAGGTCGGCGGCCTCGTACAGCCGGCCGCGCGCCACGACGAGCTCGACCTGGCGGGCGGCGCGCACGTCGACGAGGGGATCGCCCCGGATGACGAACAGGTCGGCCGCCTTCCCGACCTCGATGCTCCCGGTCTCGTCGCCGAGGCCCATGGCGCGCGCCCCGTTCAGGGTCGCGATGCGGAACACGTCTTGGGGCGGGATCCCGGCACGCCACAGCGCGAGGAGCTCGCGGTGCGCGCCGAACCCGGACCAGTAGCGGCCCCAGCTCGGATCGTCGGTCCCCAGGGTGATGAGATCGCGGCCACCGGCGTCGTAGAACGCCCTCAGGGTGCGGCGCTTGATGGGCGAGATCCTGCGGAACGACTCGAGCACCGGGCGCTCGGGCCGTGCGTCGATGATCGCGCGCATGTACGGCGTCAGGAAGCGGAGCTCATCGGTCCAGTGCTCGCGCATCTCGGGATCGTGCGGGCCCCAGTATCCGTAGATCGAGAGCGTCGGGTCGAAGTACGTCCCGTGCTCGAGATACAGCTGGACGATGTCGTGGAGCGCGGTCCCATCGAAGTCGTCGAACTCCTGTAGCGAGGCGTAGGCGGTGCGGTCGGCCGGCATCATGTCGCCGCCCAGGAAGTGCTCCACCCGGTCGATCCCCATGAGGATGGCGTCGCGCGGGTTCACCGTGCCGCGGTAGCCGGAATCGAGGTGGCCGGTCACGGTGAGCCCGTGCGCGTGGGCGGCCTCGATGAGGGCGCGCAGCGACGGTGGGTCGATTCCCTTCGCCTTGAAGCCCCGAACGCCGAGCTCCACCCAGTGGTCCACCTCGGCCCGGATGGAATCGGTCGTCATCGCCTCCTCGTCCCAGCCGCGCCGCCACGATCCGAAGTAGGGGCCGGAGTCGAGGATCCGCGGACCGGGCCGCTCGCCCGCGTCGATCGCCAGCCGCAGCGCCCGCATCGCCTGCGGGTTCATCTCGCCGGCCGGGAAGGTGGTCGTCACCCCGTTGGCGAGGAACAGGAGCGGGTAGGCGGTGGTCTCGTCGACGCGTCCCTCGCCGAACAGGTCGACGGCGTAGTGCGCGTGGAGGTCGACCAGACCGGGGAGGATCGTCCGGTCGTCCTCGAGCTCGATCACCCGCGCCGAGCCGGCATCCTCCACACCGTCCACGTCCACGAAGCGGCCGTCGCGCACGAGGATGCCGCGGTTGGGCTCGAGCTCACCGGTCGTCACGTCCAGCCAGCGGCCGCCGACCAGGAGCAGGGCCGGGGCGGACGGGCCGCCACTCGCCGGGGCGGACGGGCCGCCACTCGCCGTCGCCACGGCCGTGGTGTCCTCCGCTCCGGCCGCCGGGCCGCGGTCGGCCGCGCCGCGACACGCGCACAGCGAGAGGCCCAGCCCCAGGCCGATGATCGAAGGGAGGCCGCAGGTGGTGGGGCGCCACGATGCGCCGGCGACTGCCGGTCGTCGCCACCCGCTCGTCACGGGGACTCGCGTACCTCGGTGAGCCGGCGGGCCTCCTCGGCCAGATCGGCGGTCAGCCGTTCCACGCGCTCCCGGCTCCCGGCCGAGCGGGAGCGGAACAGCGCCCGTCCGAGGGCGAGCCCGCCGACCGCGCCCCCGCCGGCGAGCCCGATGATCGCGAGGGGCGGGCCGCCGAGGACGCCCGCGATCAGGAGGCCCAGCATGCTCCCCCACGCGCCGGGCAGGATGTGGAACAGCCGCTTCTCGCGGTCCGCCGCCCGCTCGTGGACGCCGATCCGGGTCGCCCCGCCCCCGGTGGCGATCGACACCTGCGTGGTCCACATCCCCGAGGTCGAGATCCAGCGCACGGTGCCCAGCGCCTCCGAGACCGAGCCCGGGCGGCCCACCCGCTCCTCGATCGAGCGCACCAGCTCGCCCAGCTCCTCGCGGTCCAGCTCCGCCGGCACTACGCGGGTCGCGCGGCGCGAGGACGGCGCCAGCAATCCCACCGGGGAGCGCGAGGGCTCGAGCCGCATCTCCTCGATCGCCAGACGCACCGCGCCGGGCTGGATCCCGGCCTCGAGCGCCACGGCTTCGATGTCGCCGGCGGACATGCCGTCGGCGCCCGTTCGCCCGCTGGCCTCGATCTCGGCCGCCCGCCGGAGGATGAGGGCGACTTCCTTCTCCGAGAACGACGTGTCGAGGTCGTTCACGTCCGCCTCGCGCCGCCGATCACGCCGGCTCCCATCGCACGCCGGGTGGTGAGCCGGATGTCGCTCCTCTCCGACCCGCCGCGCCTCCGCCGGTCGCCGAACCCCATATGTTCACCATGCCCGGGATCCTCCGGCGGTCGTCGTGCCGCCGCAAGGGATACGAGGCGGGTGGCCCCGAGATGGACGACATCCGCCGCTCGAGGAAGAGGACCTCGCATGCGAACCAGGCTGCTCGGACGAAGCGGGCTCCGCGTGTCGGAGCTGGCGCTCGGCACGATGACGTTCGGCACCGAGTGGGGCTGGGGCGCGGACCGGGAGACGAGCAAGCGCATGTTCAACGCGTTCGCCGACGCCGGGGGCAACTTCCTCGACACCGCGAACGTGTACACCCAGGGCACGAGCGAGACCTGGGTGGGTGAGCTCATCGCCTCCGACCGCGAGTACTGGGTCGTGGCCAGCAAGTACGGCATGGCGGCGCTCCGACCCGGCGACCCGAACGGCAGCGGCAGCCACCGAAAGAACATGATGCAGTCCGTCGAGGCCAGCCTGCGGCGTCTCAAGACCGATTACCTGGATCTCTACTGGGTACACGCGTGGGACTTCACCACCGGCGTGGACGAGGTCATGCGCGGGCTGGACGATCTCGTCCGGCAGGGAAAGGTCCTGTACATCGGCGTCTCCGACACCCCCGCGTGGGTCGTGTCGCAGGCCAACACGCTCGCGGATCTGCGCGGCTGGGCACCGTTCACCGCCCTCCAGCTCCGCTACAGCCTCATCGATCGCGCCGCCGAGCGCGACCTACTCCCCATGGCACGGGCCCTCGATCTGGCCGTGACGCCGTGGAGCGTACTCGCCGCCGGGGTGTTGTCCGGCAAGTACAACCTGGCGGAGGCGCCCGCCGAGGGCCGCGCCCGTGAGGGCGCCGCCCGGATCGAGCGCAACCTGCGCATCGCCGGGGAGGTCGTGTCGGTGGCCGAGCGCATCGGTTGCTCCCCCGCACAGGTGGCGATCGCGTGGGTACGCCGCCAGGGCCCGGTCATCATCCCGCTCATCGGGGCGCGCACGCCGGCGCAGCTCGAGGACAACCTCGGAGCGCTCGACGTGATGCTCGACGGCGGGCAGCTCGCCCGGCTCGATGAGGCGAGCCGCATCGAGCTCGGCTTTCCGCACGACTTCCTCGGTCGCGACGGGAGCGCGAAGCAGTTCGTGTACGGGGAGACGCTCGAGCGACTCGACCCGCACCGCGGCGAGCTCCGGACGCGGGACCCCGCCCCGGAGTCTTGACGGCCCGCCGGGCTCCCGGTGGATGCCTCCCGGGCAGGACGCGCGTGCCGCCCCGGCCGTCGGTCCCGTAAACCATCCGGCGGTCTCGCGCCACTAACGAATCGACATGGAGACCGCCATCGACTCGAATCCGGAACCGAGCGGGCCCGACCTGCCGGTCGAGCGAGCGCGGCGCCGCGAACCCGGCGCGTTCGAGGCGCTCTACTACGAGCACCGCGGCCGGGTGTACGCGCTCGCGCTCCGCATGACCCGCGACTCCGGAGCCGCCGAGGAGCTCACCCAGGACGCGTTCGTGCGGGCCTGGCGCGCGCTCCCGGGATTCCGCGGCGACAGCCGGTTCGGGACGTGGCTGCACACGATCACGGTGCGTGCCTATCTGCAGAGCCGGCGCGCCATAGATCGGCGGACGGAGGTCGAGGTGGAGGAAGGGGACGTCGATCGCTACGCGTTCGCGGCCCGACGGGCCATGCCCGGCACCGATCTCGACATCGAGCGCGCCATCGCGCGACTCCCCGACGGGGCCCGCGAGGTGCTGATCCTTTACGACGTGTACGGATATCGACACCGCGAGATCGGCGACATGCTCGGGATCGCGGAGGGGACCTCGAAGGCGCAGCTCCACCGGGCACGGACGCTGGCGAGGGAGTTCCTCGGGGCGTGAGCCGCCGGACGATCGACACCGCGAGGGGGATGATGGACCACGAGAGCGACGGACCGGAAGACACACTGGACGAGTGGCTCGAGAGGGCCGCGGCGCTGCCGCGCTCGGCAGAGGTCGTCCCGGAGCAATGGGAGCGGATCTCCTCGGCCATCCGGCCGCTCGAGCGCCGGCCGCGCTGGTGGGTCCAGATCGCGGCCGCGGCGATCCTGTTCGCCGGCGGGCTGGCGGGGGGATTCGCCGCGGGCTCCCGACGCGCGCCACCCCCCCGCACCGTCGTCGACCGCTCGATCGACGAGGCGATGACGCTCGCGGCGGAGGTCCAGCGCACGGGATCGGAGTACGTGGCCGCCCTGGCCGCGTTCACCGCCGTGGTCGACTCGCTGTCGGCGGACGTGCGGACGCAGGGGCGGGACGCGGCGCTCGCCACCCTGGTCGGGGCGGCCAGCGAGCTGGTGGTGCTCGCGGACGCGGGGCCCGGATCGCGCCCGGGCAGCGGCGCCGATGCGGGACGGGTGCGGTTCTGAACAGGCGATCGTGCGGTTCGGGAAAGATGAGGAACACGACATGAGGTCAACGACAGATACGAGCTCCGCGGGCCCGCGGTTCGGCCCGTCGAACGGGGAACACGAGGGGCGACGGGGAGCGCCGGCCACGTGGCGGCCCGACGCGCTCGCCGGGCCGCTCGTGGCCGCGCTCCTGGCCATCCAGCCGCTCGCGGCGCAGCAGTGCTCGAACGGCCTGCCGGGCTTCGGCAGCATCGGGGTCGGAGAGTTCGAATGCGTCGGCGGGTCGTGCGCGGTGAACATGCGGACGGGGGATCCGTACGCTCATTCGTTCTCGACCGAGCCACGGCTGCGGGACATCGCGCCGTGGGCGGACGTCCTCCACGAGGGGGACGTCCTGGTCGCGGTGGACGGGCGGCTGATCACCACAGCCGAGGGCGGCCGGCGGCTGGGGAGCGTCAAACCCGGCCAGGACGTGAAGCTCACGCTCCGCCGGGAGGGACGGGAGATCCAGGCGTGGCTCACGGCGCGCCAGAGCTGCGAGCTGCCGAGGCTCGAGGTGACGTCGGGCAATGGCCTCGGCTGGTCCTACACGGTCAGGAGCGATTCGACCTCCTTGTGGACGCGTGGCCCGGCGGCCGGCGACTCGACCTGGACGGGCCCGTTCTTCGGCCGCGACTCGACGGGTCTGGCGTTCGGCGTGTCCACCGGCAACGGGTTCGTGGCCGGGTTCGCGAGCGGCACCGGGTTGTGGTTCGGCGGGAAGCCCCCCGTCGAGTTCGGGGTCGAGCTCACGTGCGACGACTGCGGGTGGCGAAGGACGGGCGGTGGCGTGTCCTTCGTGACGGACGTGTTCCCGGTGGTCGCCTCGATCGAGAAGGGGGGGCCGGCGGACGCGTCGGGGCTCGCGGTGGGCGACCGGTTGTTGACCGTTTCGGGTCTCCCCATCACGTCGGCGGAAGCCGGGCGTGTGCTGGGGAGCCTGGAGCCCGGCGAGGCCGTCACGCTCGAGGTCCGGCGAGGGGACAGGATCGTCGAGATCTCGATCGAGCCGCGGGCCCCCGACGACCGCCGCCAGCGCTGGTGACCCGGGCAGCGGACGCTCCGATCGTGTAGTGTGACCCTTCGTTCCAGGGGTCTTCTGCCGATCGGAGCGCCCGCTGCACGCACCGCACACCAGCTCGCTCGCCGGGACGGCCGCGCCCGCTTCGGTCCCGGCGCATGTACGACCCGCGGTCCTCGTCGCTCTGATCGCCGTCGCGCACGGCACGATCGACGGGTACGTCGGGTTCCTGAACCCCCTGTTGCCGCGCATCATGGCGCGCCTGGGGCTCTCGATCGCGCTCGCGGCGACGCTCGCGATGGCGCTCTCGATCTCGTCCTCCCTGCTGCAGCCGGTGTTCGGCTATCTGGCCGACCGCCACGGGCGGCGGGCATTCCTCGCGGCGGGCCCGGTGGTGGCGGGGATCTTCCTGTCCCTGATCGGCGCGGCACAGTCGATCGTCATACTGCTCGCCGTCCTCACGCTCGGAGGGCTCGGCTCGGCCGCGTTCCACCCGCCGGCCGCCTCGCTCGCGGCGCGGGCAGCCGAGGGACGCGGCAGCGGCGTGCGCCTGTCGGTGTTCTCCTTCGGGGGCGCGACCGGGTACGCGATCGGGCCGCTGGCGGCCGTGGGGCTCGTGGCGTTCGTCGGTATGGATGGGCTGTGGATCGCGCTCCTGCCGGGGGTGCTGCTCGGCGCGATCCTGTGGTGGGCCCTCGGCCGCGGCCCGCGCGATCCCACCCGCCGGCCACCTCCTCCCCCGGGGCAGGTGCTCGGTATGCTGCGTGGCCCCCTGGGCCTCGTGTTCGGCATGTCCGCGCTGGCCGCGTTCGTCCAGCGGACCTTCCTCACCCTGTCGCCGATCATCGTGGCCCGTGCGGGCGCCAGCGAGGCGGCGGGCGCGTTCGTCCTCAGCCTCTATCTGGCGGCCCAGGCGCTGGGCACCCTCGTGGCCGGCGTGCTCACCGACCGGATGGACCGTCGCGTCATCCTCGCCGGCGCCATGCTGCTGGCCGTGCCGGTCCACGTGCTCGCCTTCCTCACGGTCCCGGCGAGCCCGCTCGCGCTCGCCCTCACGATGGCGGCCGGGTTCCTCAACATGCTTGTCCTCCCGCCCGTCGTGGTCATGGCGCAGGAGATCGTGCCCGAGGGCGTCTCGGCGAGCTCCGGCGTGGTGATGGGACTCGCGTGGGCCGTCGGATCGCTCGGGGTTCCCCTGTCGGGCGCGCTCGGCGATTCGATCGGGCCGGCGGCCGCCGCCGCCTGGTCGATGCCCGTCCTCCTGATCGGCGTCGCGCTGGCCTGGCACCCCGCGCTGCGACCATACCGGCGCGTCGGCGGCCCGGCCGCGCTCCGGAGCGCCTGACGTGGGAACGCGCGCGTCTCATCGCCCGATACCGCTCCCGAAGCCCTCGCGCGAGTTCGAGGAGATCGATTGGGACGAGTGGCGACCCGACATCGAAGCGACGCTCCTGTTCGTGGTGCGCGAGGAACGCATCCTCCTCATCCACAAGAAACGGGGGCTCGGGGCCGGGAAGCTCAACGCTGCCGGGGGGAAGATCGATCCCGGCGAGACGCCTCGAGAGGCCGCGGTCCGCGAGTTCGTGGAGGAGCTCGAGGCTCGGCCCCTCGATCCGCGCAAGGTGGGCGAGCTCGCGTTCCAGGTCACGGAGGGTCCCTCGATCCTGATCCACGTGTTCCGCGCCGAGGAGATCGACGGCGAGCCAGTCGAGACGGACGAGGCCGCGCCGCTATGGGTCGGGCTGGGTGAGATTCCCTACGACCGCATGTGGGAAGACGATCGGTACTGGCTGCCCCTCCTGCTCGAGGGTCGGACGTTCCGCGCCCGGACGCTGTTCGATGAGGATCGGCTGCGGGGAATCGAGGTCGTGACGCCGCCCGATTCCCATCGATTCGCGAGCTGAGCGTCGGGACCTCCCCTCCGGGGCGTACGGGCCGGCGCATCGCAGCGCGGCGTAGCGCTCTTTGCCCCCGCACTCCATGCACTCGTCTCGGACACCTTGCCGAACCCCGGGGTCCCGCACACTCTGCCCTCGAACGCAGCACCGGGGGACGATCGTCCCACGCGCTCGTCAACGCGACCCGCGCCGCGAGGGGAGTCATGCGATCTGTCGATCCCGAGCTCGACGACCTGCACCGGGCATGGGCCGACGCCGTTCGTGACGGCGACGTCGAGCGCGCCATCGAGCTCCTCACGCCCGACTACGTGCTCTGGGCCTCGGGCGCGCGCCCGCTGACCGGCCGGGAGGACGTGAGATGGCTGCTCACGGCGGCCTTCGCCGCCTCCCGGGTGGAGCCGGTCTTCGAAGCCGAGGAGCGGCTCGTCTCCGGGGACCTCGCCGTCGAGCGGGGCTGGGACGTGCAGACCGTCCGACCTCGAGGGGGCGGACCGGCTTCGACTCGGCGACAGCGAGTGTTCCTCGTCCTTCGGCGTGGAGAGGATGGTCGGTGGCGGTTCGCGCGCGGGATGTCACAGCCGGGGCCCGATCAGGGGTGATGGATCACGAGCCGGATCCCGCCGCGCTCGTGGACTTCCTGGCCGCCTGCCGGACGGGTGACATCGAAGCCCTGGCGCGTCTTCTCATCCGCGACCCGGGTCTCGCCCGGGCGCGCGGCGAGGCCGGAGCCACCGGGCTCCATTTGGCGGTCGCCCACGCGGACGCGGTGCGGCTCCTGCTCGATGCGGGCGCGGACCCCGACGCCCGCGATGTCGGCGACCACGCGCTCCCCCTCCACTTCGCCGCCGGAGGCGGGTACCTCGAATCGGTCCGGGCCTTGCTCGACGCGGGCTCCGACGTGCACGGCGTCGGGGACCTCCATCGGCTCGAGGCCATCGGTTGGGCCACCGTGTTCCGGGAGCCGTACCACGAAGTCGTGGACCTGCTGGTCGAACGCGGGGCGCGTCACCACGTGTTCTCGGCGATCGCGCTCGGGGACGTCGAGGTGCTCGAGCGCGTGGTTCGGGACGATCCCGATGCGCTCGCCCGCCGTCTGTCTCCGTTCGAGCAGGAGCAGACGGCGCTCCACTACGTGGTCGCGCCGCCGGACGGACTCGTGGGCGGGACGTTCCGCACGGGTGACCACTACGGGACGCTCGAGCGGCTGATCGAGTTGGGCGCCGACCTCGAAGCTCGGGACGCGAAGGGGCGCACCCCGCTCGAGATATCCATGCTGCGGGCCGACGCACAGGCCATGCGCCTGCTGCACGCCGCCGGGGCGCGGATCCCCGAGCCGCCGGAGGCGACCGCGCCGACCGCGCTCGATGCGCCGGCCGCTTCCATCGGTGGAATCCGGCCCATGCTGGCGGTACCCGACCTGGAGGCGACGATGGCCTGGTATGTGGCGGCCGGCTTCGAGCTCGCCGGCAGCCACGGCGAGGAAGGCCGGCTGGACTGGGCATCGGTCGTCCTCGGCGGCGCCGAGATCATGCTCGTCCCCTCGAGGGAACCGCCCGAGGGCATCAGCCTGTGGATCGACACGGACCGGCTCGACGACCTGTACGCCGCCTTCAGGCACCGCCAGATGTCGCGTGCCCGGGCCATGCTGGTGGGTGAGGCCACCGACGGCCCGGAGATCCCGTTCGTCCAGGACCTGTACACGGCGTTCTACGGCCTGCGGGAGTTCGGCATCCGGGATCCCAACGGGATCACGCTGTCGTTCACCCAACCCGTCCCGTAGCCACCACGCCTCGAGCTCGGGCCGGCGTTGCTCCCCGGTCCGCGCGCGTGGAACATTGCCTCCGCGAACCCACTCACGTCACGGAGAACGACGTCCATGTCCATCGTACTGCTTCGTTCACGCACGCCCGGCGCCTCCCCCCGTCGATCATCGAGCACCTCTCCGGCCCGGCTCGCGCTCACCTTGTCGGGGGGGATCGGCCTCTCCCTCCTGACGGCCCCGGTCGCCCCGCTCGCGGCTCAGGCGGCGAATCGGCTGCTCGGCTTCACCCCCGCGGCCTCGGAACGTCAGCTGGATGCCGAGCGGAGGCTCGACGCGATGGTGGACCCGGCCAACCTGGAAACCTGGATGGCGCGCATGACGCGCCGGCCGTTCTTCGTCGGCTCGCCGGGGGACCGCGACAACGCGGAGTGGGTGGCCGATCGGTTCCGGTCGTGGGGATACGAGGTCGAGATCGAGGAGTACCAGGTCCTGTTCCCGACGCCGCGCGTGCGCGAGGTCGACATGACCGCCCCGACGAGCTTCCATCTGAAGCTCGAGGAGCCCGTGCTCGAGGAGGACGCGACCTCGGGGGTCGAGGGCCGGCTCCCGACGTACAACGCCTATTCGGCGGACGGCGACGTCACCGGCGAGCTCGTGTACGTGAACCAGGGGATCCCGGAGGATTACGAGGAGCTCGCGCGGCGGGGGATCGACGTGCGCGGCAGGATCGTCATCGCGCGCTACGGCGGCTCGTGGCGCGGGATCAAGCCCAAGGTGGCGGCCGAGCACGGCGCGATCGCGACGATCCTCTACTCGGACCCGCGCGACGACGGCTACTTCCAGGGCGACGTGTACCCCGAGGGGCCGTACCGCATGGAGCAGGGCGTCCAACGGGGCTCGGTCGCCGACATGCCGCTCTACCCGGGCGATCCGCTCACCCCCGGCGTGGGGGCCACGGCCGATGCCGAGCGCATGACGCCCGAGGAGTCGCCCACGATCATGAAGATCCCCGTGCTGCCCGTTTCCTACGGCGACGCGCAACCCCTCCTCGAGGCCCTCGAGGGCCCGGTGGCACCGGCCTCGTGGCGGGGCGCCCTCCCCATCACGTACCACATCGGCCCTGGTCCCGCGCGGGTGCGGGTCCATCTCGAGTTCGACTGGGGCCTGAAGCCCGCGTACGACGTCATCGCGCGCCTCCAGGGCTCGACCCGGCCGGAGGAGTGGGTGATCCGCGGCAACCACCGCGACGGGTGGGCGATGGGGGCCGGGGACCCGATCTCGGGCCACGTGGCCCTCATGGAGGAGGCGCGCGTGGTCGGCGAGCTGGCCAGGGCGGGGATGCGGCCGGCGCGCACGATCGTATACGCCTCGTGGGACGGCGAGGAGCCCGGTCTGCTCGGGTCCACCGAGTGGGTCGAGGATCACGCCCGCGAGCTCACCGACAGGGCGGTCGCCTACATCAACACCGACGGGACCGGACGCGGGTTCCTCGGGGTCGGTGGCTCGCACACGCTGCAGAGCTTCATCAACCAGGTGGCCCGCTCGGTGGACGACCCGGAGACCGACGTGTCGGTGTGGGAGCGGCTCCAGGCCCGGCAGGCGATCGCAGGCTCCCGGAAGCCGGGGGATGACTCGGACATGGATATCCGCCCGCTCGGGTCGGGCTCGGACTACACGCCCTTCCTCCAGCACCTGGGGATCGCATCGCTCAACCTGGGGTTCGGCGGCGAGGACGGGGGCGGCTCGTATCACTCGCAGTTCGACTCCTTCGACCACTACCGGCGCTTCGGAGATCCCGGGTTCGTGTACGGGGTCACGCTCGCGAAGACGACGGCGCGCGCCACACTGCGGCTCGCGAACGCGGACGTGCTGCCGTTCCGTTTCGGGCCGCTCGCCACGAACGTCAAGACGTACGCGGACGAGGTCATGGCCCTGCTCGACGAGAAGCGGAAAGAGACCGAGCGGCGGAACGCGCTGCTCGATGCGGAGGCGTACACGCTGACGGCCGATCCCACCGAGACGTGGGTGCCGCCGGAACGGCAGGAGGAGGTCCCCTACCTGTCCTTCGCGCCGCTTCAGAACGCGGTCGCCCGGCTGGAGGAGAGCGCGAAGACCTACGACACGGCCGTCGCCCGGGCCATGGCGGCGCACGCTGCCGCGGACGGGGAAGCGGCCGGCCGCGACATGGCCGCCCACGCCGGGTCGGGGCGGGAGCTCGACGCCGCGCTGATCGCCACCGAGCGCGCCATGACCCGCGAGGACGGCCTCCCGCGGCGGCCGTGGTTCCGCCACCAGATCTACGCGCCGGGCTTCTACACCGGATACGGCGTGAAGACCCTCCCGGGGGTCCGCGAGGCGATCGAGGAGCGCGAATGGGCCCAGGCCGAGACGCAGGTCGGGCGCGTGGCCGAGACGCTGGAGGCGCTGGCGGACGAGATCGACCGTGCCACAGCGCTCGTCGGAGGCGACCGAACGAGGTCATGAGACGCGCCGCCGCCCGCGCCGCGCTCGCCGCGCTCGCCGGCGCCGCCCCGCTCGCCGCTCAGGCCGACCGCGCCACGCTGGTCGCGGCGGCCGACTCGATGGCGGCCGCAGCGATCGATGCGGGGGACGTCGCCGGCATGTCGATCGCGGTCCTGCGCGGCGCCGACACGCTCCTCCTCGCGGCGTACGGCTCGGCCGATCTGGAGCTCGACGTGCCGACCCCCGACGACGCCGTGTACGAGATCGGCTCGGTGACCAAGCAGTTCACCGCCGCGTCCATGCTTCTCCTCCAGGAGGAGGGGAAGCTGTCGCTCGACGACGACCTGTCGCGGTGGTTGCCCGATTACCCGCTCGGCGGACGCTCGCTCCCGCTCCGACGGCTGCTCGACCACACGTCGGGCATCAAGGGGTACACGGAGATGCCCGTGTTCGGGAGCCTCGTGGTCCAGCACCTGCCGCGGGACTCGCTGGTGACGCTGTTCGCGGCCGAGCCGTTCGAGTTCGAGCCGGGCGAGGCGCTCATCTACAACAACTCCGCCTACTTCCTGCTCGGTCTGATCATCGAGAAGGCGAGCGGCGAGACGTACGAGGACTTCGTGGAGTCGCGGCTGTTCGAGCCCGCCGCGATGACGGGCTCGCGGTACTGCCACAAGGACGAGCTCATCCCCGGGCGCGCGAAGGGGTATCAGCCCGGTCGGGACGGGCTGCGGCCGGCCGACTATCTGGATCACGAGTGGCCCTTCGCGGCCGGATCGCTGTGCTCGACGGCGCGGGACCTGTTGCGCTGGAACCAGGCGCTGCACGGCGACGGCGCGGGCGGTGACCTTCTGAGCGCCGCGAGCTATCACGAGCTGATCACTCCCGGCACGCTGACCGACGGCACGCCGGTGCGTTACGCGAAGGGGCTGTCGATCACCGATCGGGACGGGAAGACGCGGATCTCCCACGGCGGCGGGATCTTCGGGTACGTGAGCGAGCTGCGCTACTTCCCCGACGACGACCTGTCGATCGTCGTGCTCGTCAACACGGCGGGGCGGACGGACCCCTCGGCGATCGCCTCCCGCATCGAGGACCTCGTGCTCGGCCCCGAGGCGCCGGTGATCCCGAGGGCGTTCGGCGGCGAGCTCGCTCCTCTCCTGGGAAGCTACCGGGGACCCGCGCGGGGGAGCCGGATGACGGCCGTGGTGAGCGAGACGGAGGGGGCGCTCCACATCCGGACGGGGATGGGCGACTCCGAGCCCGTTCGCTGGCTGGGCGGGACGACGTTCGCCCACGGGGCTACCCGCTATACGTTCGTGCGGGGCGAGACCGGGTTCGACGTGCTGCAGGTCGACCAGGTCGGAGGACTCTATGTGCTACGAAAGGTGTCCCGGTGAGCTTCCACAAGACGTTCGAGGTGCGCTGGGCCGATCTCGACGCCAACCGCCACCTCCGCCACACCGCGTACAACGACTACGCCACCCACGTCCGCTTCGCATATCTGACGGCGCAGGGCTTCGATGAGCGGGCGTTCCGCGAGCGCGACCTGGGGCCGGTGATCTTCCGCGAAGACACCCGGTTCCACCGCGAGGTGCTGGGCGGCGACTCCATCACCATCGACATAGGAATGTCCGGGCTGTCTCCCGACGGCGCGCGCTTCATGGTCACACACGAGGTCGTGCGCTCCGATGACGTGAAGGCCGCCACGGTCCGTGTGGAGGGCGGGTGGCTCGAGGTGGTGTCGCGCAAGCTCGTCCGCCCGCCCCCCAACCTGCTCGAAGTGCTGCAGCGGTTCCCGAGGACGGAGGACTTCGTCACGCTGCCGGCGCTGGCCTGGGGCGACTGAGTCGGCGTGTCGCGACGCGCGAAGGTCCAGCGGCGGAGTCTGTCGGGCTTCTCCCTCGCCGGGCAAGCCGGGCATCGTTCAGTCGGGGAGCCGCGGAGGAGGTCGGCGCAGTCGACGCACGGCCAGAACCAGCCAGGCCGTCAGCAGGAGCGCCATCGACCCACGGATGAGATCGCGACCTGGCGATCCGATTCCGAGTTGCGCGGCCATCCCCACGGGAGCGAACCAGTAGTACAGGCCGAACGAGAGGGCAGCGAGCCCCGTCATGCCGCTGGCCCCACGTATTCCGCCGACCAGGACTACGATGGCGACGGCGGCGTAGCTTCCCCCGGCGAAGCCGGTGGACCGGGCGAACGGTACCCATGCCGAGACGGCGTCGGGTGTCGTGAAGTACGCCAGGACGAGGCCGGGAAACGCCGCCCCGAATGCACCCATCGGCGTGAGAAGCCAGCGGGCGCTGTGCCTGGCGGGCCCCAGGATCTGAGCCATCGCCTTGTCACGGGCCAGATCCATGCATCCGCGAGGCGAGCAGAACGTGCAGGTGGCGCAGCGGCTCCCCGCCAACTCGAGCATTGGATGCTGCCCGTACAGGCGCTCGACCGGGAGGATCGGACACAGGCTGTTGCAGAACCCGGATCGCGCCGCGTAGATGACCCCGCCCGCCAGCGCGACCAGGCCCAGCCCGGCGATCGCGCCGGCCGTCGCGGGACCACTCGCGTTGAGAACGACCCGGCGGGCCGGGATCAGAACCGCCAGGGCGATGGCAGCCACGACCCCGGAGGTGAGCCAGCCGGGGGGGATGCGCGAACCGAAGCGTCCACGCACGGGCATTTCGTTGAGCGTGGCGAGCGGGCACACGTTCCGCCACAGAGAAGGCGTCACGAGGAAGGTGGCTGGAAGCAGAGGGATCACGAGGTTCCACAGCCACGCGAGCGTCGGGTCGGGCGCCACGAGGAGGAGACCCGCGAGCGCCAGGGCTCCGAGGAGCGATGCGCCTCGGGCGACTCGCCACATCGCGGCGTGCGATGCCGTCTCGAGCCCGATCTCTCGCTTCACGCCCTTCTCCCCCATGCTACGGTTTGCCAGAGCGCCTCCTCTGCACGACGGTTCCGGAGACCCGAACGTTGTCCGGGGCCCGACCGGCGTGCGCGAACGCCGAGGCGAGGAGAGTCGCCCGATCACACCCGGCGGATGGACTCCACCCCATCCACAGGAGGCTACATGCTCGGCACGCACTGCGCCCACCCCACGACTCGGGTGGCCACCCTTCTCGCGCTGTCCGCCGGCGCCCTCGCACCGTCGATCCCGGCCGCCGCGCAATCGCCGGGTGGCGGGGACGCGGTCGCGATACACTCCACCACGGTCGACGTCACGGCGCCGGCGCTCGACACCCTCCTGTCGTTCCAGAACAGCGAGCTCCGGCAGATCGTCGAGCGGTACTCCGAGGACCGCTCGGGCCTCGGACGGCGCTGGACCGTCCCCTATTCGGCGACGCGCCGCGACCGATTCCGCGAGTTCTATCACGGCTGGCTGGCTGCGCTCGAGGAGCTCGACTTCGAGGCGCTCGATCTGGAGGGGCGCATCGACTACGTGCTGCTCGACCACGAGCTCGACTACCGGCTGTCGCTGCTCGACCGCGAGGAGGAGCTCGAGCGGGAGATGGAGCCGTTCCTCCCGTGGATGGACGTGATCGTGAACCTCGAGGAACGCCGACGCGCGCGGGAGCCAGTGGCGCCCGAGGAGGCGGCGGCCGGCCTCGCGGCGCTCCCGGAACGGATCGACAGCACGCGGACGCGGCTGGAGGAGCGGGCGAAGCAGGAGCCTGACGAGGGCGTGTCGCACATCGTCGCGCTCCGCGCGGTGAACGCGCTCGACGAGCTCGGGGAGCGGCTCAAGCGGTGGTACGAGTTCTACGCGGGCTACGACCCGGTGTTCACCTGGTGGAACAGGGAGCCCTACCAGGAGGCAGCGGAGGCGCTGGAGGAGTACGCGAAGTTCCTGCGCGAGGAGATCATCGGCTACAAGGAGGGAGAGGACGAGCCGATCGTCGGCGACCCGATCGGCGCCGACGGGATGCGCGACGACCTCATCCACGAGATGACCCCGTACGCGCCCGAGGAGCTCATCGCGATCGCGGAGCGCGAGTTCGCGTGGTGCGAGGAGCGCATGCTGGAGGCATCGCGCGAGCTGGGGTACGGCGAGGACTGGAAGGCCGCGCTCGAGCACGTCAAGACGCTCCACCGGGAGCCGGGCGAGCAGACCGAGCTGGTGCGCCAGCTCGCCGAGGAGGCGACCGCGTTCGTGGAGGAGCGCGGCCTGGTGACGATCCCGCCGCTGGCGAAGGAGATCTGGCGCATCGAGATGCTCACGCCCGAGCAGCAGAAGGTGTCGCCCTTTTTCCTGGGCGGCGAGATCATCCGCGTCGCGTACCCCACCGACGAGATGGAGCACGCCGACAAGCTCATGAGCATGCGGGGCAACAACGAGCACTTCTCGCGCGCCACCGTGTTCCACGAGCTCATCCCCGGCCACGAGCTGCAGGGGTTCATGAGCGAGCGCTACAACCCCCACCGTAACGCGTTCTCGACCCCGTTCTGGGGCGAGGGCTGGGCGCTGTACTGGGAGATGCTCCTGTGGGACCTCGGCTTCCCGCGCTCCCCGGAGGACCGCGTCGGGATGCTCTTCTGGCGCATGCACCGCGCGGCCCGGATCATCTTCTCGCTCTCCTTCCACCTCGGGCGCATGACCCCCGAGGAAGCGATCGACTTCCTCGTCGACCGCGTCGGGCACGAGCGCGCCAACGCGGAGGCCGAGGTCAGGCGGAGCTTCAACGGGTCGTACTCGCCGCTCTACCAGGCCGCGTACATGATCGGCGGGCTCCAGATCCGCGCGCTCCACGAGGAGCTGGTGGGGTCGGGGCGCATGACCGACCGCGAGTTCCACGACGCGATCCTCCAGGGCGGCCGCATGCCGATCGAGATGGTCCGTGCGCGGCTCCTCGGCGAGCCACCCGCGCGAGACTTCGAGGCTTCGTGGCGCTTCTACGGCGATCCGCTCGACCGGTGAGACGGCGTCTCGTGGCCTTCGCGGCCGTCCTCGCGACCGGTTGCGCCCCACCATCGGATCGGCCGGACCCGGGAGCCGACGGCGCCGCCGCGTCCGCGAACGGGACGTCGCTCGTCCGGGTCGAGACATCCAAGGGGGAGTTCGCGATCGAGGTCCACCCGGAGTGGGCGCCGCTGGGTGCGGCGCGCTTTCTCGAGCTGGTGCGGAGCGGGTACTACGACGACGCTCGCTTCCACCGCGTGGTGCCGGGGTTCATCGTCCAGTGGGGCCTCGCGGGCGACCCGGCCCGCACCGCCGAGTGGCGCGAGCGTTTCATCCCCGACGACACGGTGGTGGTGTCGAACACCCGCGGGCGCATCGCCTACGCGTTCACCGACCCCGGGACGCGCGCCACGCAGGTGTACATCGACCTGGTCGACAACGTCCGGCTGGACTCGGCGGGCTTCGCCCCGTTCGGCGAGGTGGTCGCCGGGATGGACGTCGTGGACTCGCTCTACTCCGGGTACGGCGAGACGTCGGGCGGCGGGTTGAGACGCGGGGACCAGAGCCGCATCGTGGCGGCGGGGAACGCTTACCTCGACCGCGAGTTCCCGCTTCTGGACCGGATCGTTCGCGCCCGGGTCGACACCGGCGGGGCCCGGCCTCGCGAAGACGGAGGGAGTCGGTGATGAAGAGCGTGCGCGCGGAGAGGGCGCCGGCACCCGCCGGGCACTATTCGCAGGCGATGATCCACGGCGGTCTCGTGTTCGTGTCGGGGCAGCTCCCGATCGGCCCCGATGGCCGGCCGCTCGCCGACGCCTCGGTCGCCGAGCAGACGCGGGTGGTGCTCGAGAACGTCGGAACGATCCTCGAGGCCGCCGGAAGCGAGCTCGGACGGGTGGTCCAGGTGACCATCTACGTGTCGGACATCGAGCACTGGCCGGCAGTCGACGAGACGTACGCGGAGGTGTTCGGGGGACATCGGCCCGCACGGGCGGTGGTGCCCGTCCCGGGCCTCCACCATGGCGTGGCGCTCGAAGTGCAGGCGATCGCGGCCCTCCTCTAGCCGGCCCCCCGGAGCGATGCGCGCTGGCGGCGCAGGAGCTCGTCGATCCCGCATCGCGCCAGTTCCAGGAGCTCGTCCAGACCGTCGCGACCGAACGGCGCTCCCTCGGCCGTGCCCTGGATCTCGACGAAACGGCCGTCCTCGAGGCTCACGACGTTGAAGTCGACGTCGGCGGCCGAGTCCTCGATGTATTCGAGGTCGAGCCGGGGCTCGCCGTCGACCACCCCGACGCTGATCGCCGCCACCCACTGCCTGAGGGGGCTCGCGCCGAGCAGCCCCTCGGCGACCAGGCGCTGGAAGGCCTGCTCCATCGCGACGCAGGCGCCCGTGATCGACGCGGTGCGCGTCCCGCCATCCGCCACGAGCACATCGCAGTCGACCGTGACCGTGCGCTCTCCCAACGCCTCGAGATCGACGGCCGCCCGCAGCGAGCGCCCGATGAGCCGCTGGATCTCCTGCGTGCGCCCGTGGGCGCCCCTTCGCTCGCGGCTCGTCCGCTGGAGCGTCGCGCGCGGCAGCATGGCGTACTCGGCCGTCACCCAGCCGCCCAGCCCTGCGCGAAACGGCGGCACGCCCTCCTCGACGGTCGCCGTGCACAGGACTCGCGTGGCCCCCATCGTGATGGTGCACGATCCCTCCGCGAACGGGGCGGTGCCCGTCTCGAGGGTCGTGGTGCGGAGCGCGTCGGGCGCGCGACCGGCGGGTCTGTCGGGCATGCTGCGGTCCCGGTCGGGGAAACGGCCTCCGGCGCCCCGGAGGCCTCGAGTCGGACGGCGGTCGAGCGTCTCCGGCGACGCATGGTGCGGCCCGAGACCTCCATAGTATAGTCGAAGCGCCGTCGGGTTCGCTCTCAACGCTGATCCGCTCCACGGGCCGCCATGTCTCCGTTCGAGTCATTCGTCGAGTTTCTCGTCGCGATCGGCGTCGTCATCGCGGCGATCTCGAACTACCTGATCATCAACAAGCTGTGGAAGCGGAAGCACATGAAGGACGTGGCCGAGAGCATCTCGATCTCGGCCGCCCTCCTGGGGCTGTTCACCTCGGGACCGCTCCTCATCCAGCTGGTGGTGTACGACCAGACGCCTCTGCCGGCCCTCAAGACGGCCGTCGGGATCCTCACCGGCGTCGTGTTCGTCCTCATCGGCAGCGGCCTGTGGGTTCGCGAGAATCGGAGCGAGTCGTTCGGGAGGCTCCTGCTGCGCGCCCTCAAGCTGGAGAGGCGGGAGTCGACCGACCTGCTCAAGGCCGTCGTGCAGCCGCGCGGCGCCGATCACATCCTCCACATCCTGGAGCTCATGGCCACGCTCGACCGGGAGGTGCACGTGAACGAGCTGGCCCTGCTCAATCAGTTCGCGGAGCGCTGGAAGATCCCGGCGACGGAGCTCTCGGCGGGGCGCACCTCCGAGGATGGCAACGTGCTCGAGGTCCGCGCGGCGGTGCAGGGCTACCTCGACCTGAAGCCGCCGCACGAGCAAGCCGCACAGCTCCTCGACGTACTCAACCTGTTCGTGAAGGCCGATCAGGAGGTGAGCCGCGAGGAGGCCATCGTCGTCGAGGAGATCCAAGGGCTGATCTCGGAGTACGTAGGAGGGGACACCGTCGCCCGGCGCACGTACGAGGTCGTGATCGTCCCGCAGAGCGCCGCCCAGTTCGAGGCCGTCGAGGCGCTTATCCCGGGCGCCGAGGTCAGCCAGCGTCGGGGCGGCAAGGTCGTGTCGGTGGGCACGTTCTTCTCGCACGACTATGCCGAGGCCGTGTGCCAGAAGTACATCGCGCTCGGGCTGTTCACCGCCCAGGTGGCGGGCTGACCGTGGAGGCCTGGAATCCGGTCGCTCAGGGAACCCTCGGCATCGTGAGGTCGAATCCGGGCTGCTCCATGGTCACGCTCTCGACCTCGCCGTCGCCCGTCAGGTTGAACGTGAACGTGATCCGGTCGCCCTCCACCTCGGTCCAGAACTCCGTTTCTGAGAACGGCGTCAGCCGCGGCTCCAGGTCTTCGGCGCCCTCGCCGCGCACCCTGGCCACGAGCACGCTTCCTTCGCGTCGGATGTCCATGAAGGTCTCGGGCGCCGGGAGCTCGTAGCTCCCCACGAACCGGTCGAGGGCTTCTGGCGGCAGCTCAACCGCGGTCAGCTCCGGCAACGCCACCTCGGGGGCCGGCTCGAGCTCGAGGATCAGGAGCTGCGTGTCGTACTCGAGATCCTCCGGCGGCTTCCACCCCGCCATCGCCGAGGAACCGAACGAGGAGCGCGGACCGAACTCCAGGTAGTCCCGTTCGAGCGTCTCCCACAGGTCCCAGACGTCCTCCTGGCTCACCTGGTGGACCGCCGCGATGCGGATCGGTACGTGCCCCTGGTCGTCTCGCTCGCGGAGGGCATCCGCCCACCCAAGCGGAGATGTCGGATCGCTCAGACCCGTCTCGATCGCCTCGAGAAGCGAGGTCCACGCCTCGTCCTCGTCCCAGTCCGAGAACGTCTCGGCCTCCTGCGACGAGCGGACCACCGAGGCCAGCTGCGAGGACACCGCCGCGCCGGACGCGAGCGCGAAGGCGAATCCGTTGCTCTGGAAGTCGTACGAGTTGCTGGCGCGTGGACTCGCGACCCGGGCGTAGAGGTTGACGTAGAGCGGCTCGTCGAGCGGCATCGCGGCCTCCACGACGAGGTGCTCCCTGAGCGCCGCCACCAGGTCGGCGCTCGTCCTCACGCCTCCCAGAAGAGTGGGGTCGATCCCGTACCGGGTCACCAGGGTATGCGGCGGAAATCGCGCTGCGTCGGGATGATCGAACTCCATCGGCTCCTGCGCGACGGCCGGGCCGGGAAGGATCGTGACGCTCGTGGCGATCGCAACGGCAGCGATAGCGGCCCTTGCGCAACCCGCGGTCCTGATTTTCATCGTTCCGCTCCTTCGCTCGCCCATTCGTCCGTCCGGGCGGGGGGCACAGCCCCGGTGTAGTCGACAAGCGAGAACGGCGTGTCAGACCCGCCATCGTTCGGTCCCGACTCCACCCGGTGACCCTTGTCCGCCGCGGCCGGCTCAGCCCACCTGACCGAGCGCCTCTTCGGCGAGCCACAGGTGTCGGTCGCCGTGCGCCACCAGAACCCGGAAGGCGCTGGAGACCGGCATCCGGAGGAGCGCGAGAAACGGCGAGCCGATCCGGAGCGCATCGAGGTCGAGACCCTCCGCGGCGGCCAGACTCGCGATCAGCCGCTCCCGCGTGCTCCGGAACTCCGCTTCGACGGCGTCCGGGTCGAGGTCCATGGGAGGCTCGAGCTCCCTCGTGGTTCTCAGACGCCGCTTCGGGGGCGGCTCCATGGTTCGAGCGAACCAGTTGCCGATCGGGGCGCCCCGGTACGGCCCCCCTCCCAGCCGGCCGTCCTCGCGCCCTTTCCGCAACGCCGCATCGATGCGCTCGACATAGGGAACGTCGGTCAGGGTCACGTGGAACACGTGCTCGACGACCGACCAGCGGGTCGGCGTCGGCCGCCTGAGGATCTTCGCCGGATCCGTGGTCTCGAACAGCGCGCTGACGTGCCTTCCCTGATCCCGCACCCGGATCGAGAGGGACTCGAGCTCATCGTTCATGCGTGCCTCCCAGGCCGTGGGCCGACGTCTGGCCGGTACTCACCCCCGCGCGTGGCGCGGCGATCCGGCTCGCCCCATCCTCCGCTGTCCCACGGATCGCCGTACCGGACCGGATCCGGGGCTCTCGACCGGATTCGAGATGTAGGCGAACCGAACGGAGGAGGACATGCCCCAGCTGATCGAGGCCCCGGCCGTCGTGGCCGCGGCCGGCAACAAGCCCAAGCGCATCGAGGAGTTCGTCGGTCGCGTGAACTCCGGTGACGACTCGCTGAGCGTCGCCCGCATGACCTCGCCGGAGGGCTGGGTCGAGCCCGGGCAGGCGCCCGAGTTCCGCGAGATCACGCTGGTCCTGCGGGGCCTCGTGCGCGTTCAGTCGGAGACGGGGACCCTGGAGGCGCGGGCCGGGCAGGCCGTCGTCACTCAACCGGGCGAGTGGGTGCGTTACAGCACGCCCGAGCCCGGCGGCGCAGAATACGTCGCGATCTGCCTGCCGGCCTTCTCGCCGGACCTCGTGCACCGGGACGACCCCCGGGCCGCCGAGGCGCGGCGGGAGAGCGGCCGCGCCTGAGCGAGCGGACCTCAGGCCGCCATGGGCTCGGCCGTCGTGCCCTCGATCTCCCGGTCCACGCGGTCGATGTAGACCGAGGCGGACAGATCGCCGCACACGTTGAGGGTGGTGCGCGACATGTCGAGGATGCGGTCCACGCCGAGGATGATCGCGATCCCTTCCGGTGGCACGCCCACGGTGGCCATCACGACCATCATGAGCGGGATGGACCCGCCCGGAACCCCGGCGGCGCCGATCGCCGTGAGCACCGCCAGGATGACGACCACGATCTGCGCCCCCACCGGAAGCCCGACGCCGAACACCTGCGCGAGGAAGAGGACCGTCACCCCCTCGTAGAGCGCGGTCCCGTTCATGTTCATGGTGGCCCCCAGGGGCAGCACGAACCCCGCGATCTTCGGTGACACCTCGAGCTCGGTCTCCGCCGTCGAGATGGAGGTGGGCAGGGTCGCCATGCTGGAGCTGGTGGAGAACGCGGTGATGGCGGGTGCCTCCACCGATTTCCAGAACCTGATCGGGCTCATGCGCCCGAAGATCCGGACGAGTGCCGACACCCCGACCGACGCGTGGATCAGGAGGCCCACGAGGACCACGACCACGTACATGCCGAGCTGCCCGAGCAGCTCCCAGCCGAAGCGCGAGGTCATCACGAAGATGAGCCCGAACACGCCGTACGGCGCCAGCCGCATGGCCAGGTCGATGATCTTGATGACCGCGTCCCCGAGTCCCTCGAGCACCTTGATCACGGGCTCGGCACGCTGACGCGGGATCATGGTGAGCGCCGCGCCCAGGATGAGCGAGAAGAAGATGAGGGCCAGCATGTCCATGTCGGCCGCGGCCGCCACGGGGTTGCGGGGCACGATGTTCACGAACGTGTTGATCCCGAAGTCGGGCGGGGTGGCGGCGAGCCCCTCGGCGTCCGTCGCGTAGGTCGCCATCAGCGCCTCGCGCGTGTCCGGGTCGACGCCTCCGCCCGGACGGATCGTGTTCACGAGCGTGAGACCGATCACCGCCGCCAGGGTCGTCGAGAGCGCGAAATAGCCCAGCGTGCGGCCGCCCAGGCGGCCGAGCGTCTTGAGGTCACCGATCCCCGCCACCCCGAGCGCGATCGAGATGAACACGATCGGCACCACCGTCATGAACAGCATGCGGAGGAAGATCTGCCCGACCGGATTCGCGATGTCGTCGGCGATCCACCGGACCCACCCCGCCCCCGGGAAGAGCGCGTTCGCGAGTCCGCCCACGAGGGCGCCGAGGACGAGGCCGAGCGCGATCTTCGTGTGTAGCTTCAAGGCGTAGCTCCCGTTATATCCCGCGGCGTCGGGTGATTCGCCGGCGAGTGGCGGACCGCCGGCCCGCGAGCGACATCGGAGGCCTCCCGCGAGCCGGGACAATGTGCCCCCGGCGGCGGATCCGGGCCAGCGAACCGCGCGGGTTCCCCGACACCGGCCGGCGTCCGGGGAGGCGCGCGAAAGGGGACGGTGTGAGAGCGAGCGTGTGGGGAGCGGGTCTGGCGGTGGCGTTCGCCGTGGCGGTGGCGGCCACCGCGGGGGATGCGACGGCGCGTGGCGCACAGGGGCCGCCGACCGCGGAAGACAGCGGGTACGTGGAGATCGACGGCGCGGACCTGTTCTACCGCACGATGGGACAGGGACCTCCCATCCTGGTGCTTCACGGCGGACCCTCTATCGGACACGAGTACCTGGTGGATGGGCTGCGCCCGCTCGCGGACCGCTACCGCCTCATCTTCTTCGACCAGCGGGGCATCGGGCGTTCGACCGGCTCGGCCGACTCGAGCCGGCTCACCGTGAGCCGCTACCTCGACGACATCGAGAGCATGCGGCTCACGCTGGCGGGCGAGCCGGTCGTCGTCCTCGGCCATTCGTGGGGCGGCGCGTTGGCCCTGTCGTACGCCATCGATCGTCCGGAGGCCGTGCGGGCCCTCGTGCTGGTTGACCCGACCGAGCCGGGCAGCCGGTTCCGCGCCCGACGCGACGAGAACCTGGCCCGGGCAACCACCGCGGTCGACTCGACCGAGCTCGCCCGCCTGTTCGCCTCGGACGGCTACGCGGCGGGAGATCCGGAGGTGGTGGAGGACATCTACCGGACGATCTACCGGCCCTGGCTGGGGGATCGATCCGCCGTGGTGCGGTTCCACTTCGGGCTCGACCTCGAGGCCGCCTTGCGGGGCCGCGCGGTCGGGGCGCGCGTGGTGGCGTCCGACGCCGGTCTCGCCCGCTGGGCCGACCTCGAGCGCCTCATCGTCCCGACCCTCATCGTGCACGGGGAGGAGGATCCGATCCCGGTCGAGATGGCCCGTCGCCTGGCGAGCCAGATCGACGGGGCGCGGCTCGAGGTACTCGAGGGGGTGGGACACTTCCCGATGATCGAGCGGCCCGAGCGGCTGCGAGCGATCCTGCGCGACTATCTCGACGCGCACGCGCGCTGAGCGGGCCGACTCCGCGCGCACCGCTTCCTGCGTCCGCCGTGGGCCGCCCCCCGGTCTCAGTCGGTGGCCGGCCTCCGTCCGGGGTGCATCTCGCGGTACAGCCAGGCGCGCGCCGCCGCCCAGTCCCGTTTGACGGTGGCGGGGGAGATGTCGAGCGCGTCGGCGGTGTCCTGCACCCCGTACCCCGCGAAGAACAGGCACTCGACGACACGCGCCTGCCGCTGGCTCATCTCCTCGAGCTTCCTGAGCGCGATGTCGAGGGCCAGGAGCTCGTCCACGGCCTCGTCCTGCACGATGTCGGCATCCCCGAGGGTGACCGGGTCGGAACCGCCACCCCGCTTTGCGGCGTTCTTCCTCTCGGCGTAGTTGATGAGGATCTGGCGCATCGCGGTGGCCGCCACGGCGAAGAAGTGCCCGCGGCTCTCGTACTCCGCGTGGGGCTGCGAGGCGATCTTGAGATACGCCTCGTGGACGAGGGCGGTGGTATCCAGGGTCTCGTTGCCGCGCCATCCCCGGCGGCGTTGCTTCGCGATCTGGACGAGCCTCGGGTAGACCGACTCGAACAGCTCGTCCATGGCGCCGGCATCGCCGTCGCGGGCGGCGACCAGCATCTGCGTGATCTCGTTGGCGTCCATGGCTGTGGATGATCGGAAGTCGGTGGCGGGCGCGCCAGATCGATAGCTTGCGGCGGAGCACGGCTCACGAATCGAGTCACGGTCCCCGGGGGGCGGGTGCGTGGCCTACGACCTCCGCCGGGTGTCGTTCGTCGAAGCTCACCTTCACCAGCGGAGCGTGCCTCGTGCACGGGCGCGAAAGGACCGTAGCCGATATGGGAACCGAGCGTGAGACCGCCACCCTCGCGGGTGGCTGCTTCTGGTGTCTGGAGGCCGTGTACGAGCTCCTCCGGGGCGTGGAGAGCGTGAAGTCCGGGTACGCCGGCGGGCACGTCGTGAACCCCTCATACGAGCAGGTGTGCACGGGCCGCACGGGACACGCCGAGGTGGTGCAGGTGGTGTTCGACCCGGACCAGATCTCGTTCGACGACCTCCTCGACGTGTTCTTCGCCATACACGACCCGACCAGCCTCAACCGTCAGGGGGCCGACGTGGGGACACAGTACCGGTCGGCGATCTTCACGCACGACGAGCGCCAGGCGGAGATCGCCCGTCGCAAGATCGCGGCGCTCGAGTCGGACGGCCCGTGGGACGACCCGATCGTCACCGAGGTGACCCCGCTCGAGGAGTTCTATCCGGCCGAGGCGCACCACGACGAGTACTTCCGGCGCAATCCGCGCCAGCCGTACTGCCAGGCGGTGGTGGCGCCCAAGGTGGCGAAGTTCCGGAAGAAGCACCTCGATCGGCTGAAGGCCGCGGCGGGCTGACGGGGTGCCCGGCTCCGGCGGCGTGCACCCGCCGCTCTTCCCGCCGTCACCGCCTCACGGACACGTCGCGCCGCAGTGGGCCTCCACCAGCCGCGTGAGGATCCCCCGGTACTCCTCCCACGACGTCTCCTTCTCGGGCGGCACCGCCGTCTTGTGCGCGACCACCATGTCGAGGGCGGGCAGGACGGTGATGTACTGGCCGTAGGCGCCGCGTGCCGTGTACGCGCCCTCGAACGCCCCCGTGGCGAGCGGTCCGTCCCAGACCCACCACATGTAGCCGTAGCCGAACTCGCCGTCCCGCAGCCGGGCCGGGTTCATCTCCTCGATCGGCGTGACGACCGAATGGACCCGGCGCGCCCAATCGGCCGGGATCACCTTCACGCCGCGCCACGAGCCGTCACGCAGCATGAGGAGACCGATGCGCGCCATGTCGCGCGTCGAGAGCCACATGTGGTAGGCCCGGTTCCGCGAGCGCTCCATGTCGCCCGACTTGCGCTGGCGGTCCCGATCGAAGTCCTCGAGGTCGAGCGGTCCGGCGAGGTCGGTCTGGAGGGCATCGTAGATGTCGCGCCCGGTCATGAGCTCGAACGCGGCCCCCGCGGCGTTGAAGTCCCAGTTGTTGTACAGGAAGTAGCTCCCCGGCTCCTGCGAGCCCCGTGGCGGGGCATCGGCGGTGTTGTCGCCCGGGTTGGAGGCCGGGTGGTACACGCCCGAGCGGGCGCTGATCAGATCGCGCACCGTGGCGCGTCTCTCGATCGGCAGGAGGCCGCCTACGTCGTCCATCCCGAGGTCCTCGAGGCTCCGGTCGAGGTCGATCGTCCCGTCCGCCACGTAGTTCCCGTACAGCATGGCGAGGATGCTCTTCCGGACGGAGGCCAGGTAGCTGAGCGAGTCCAGATCCCCGTGCTGGAAGAGGATGCGGCCATCGACGACGGCCATCACCGCCGTCGTGTTGAGCGAATCGACGTAGGCACCGAGCGCCTCGAGCGCCTCGCTCGAGAAGCCGGCGGCCCTGGCGCTCGGCACCTCGGACCAGGTCGCGCCCGGGTACACCGCGCCGAGGCGGACGCGATCACGCTCGATCGGCGTCGGGGTCGGGGCTCGCGGCGGAGCGCTGTCGACCGCCGCCTGGCGCGCACAGCTCGCCAGCGGCGCCAGCGCCGCGAGCACGAGCGGGACGAGGGTCCGACGAAGCAAGGAGAAGGGGCCGCGGCGTGGCATGCGGGTCGACCTCGGTCTGAGGATGATGGCGTCCGGACCGGGGACGCCGTGGAAGACATGCGGCTCGGGCGGTCCGACGTGCCCGAACACTAGCCGGGGCCGGTGCGGACGACGAGGCCCGGGCGTACGTTCGAGCGTCGGTGCCGGGCCGCGCCGGCGGCGCGTCCGGGCCGCCGTTGGTCGGTGGCCCCGGAGCCCACTCTCCAGGAGCGATGCGATGATCCCGTCCCGTCCGTTCGATCCCCGCCGGCCGCTCGCACCGGTCGTCGCCATCGTCCTCCTCGTCCTCGGGTGCGCCGACGCCCGGCGGGAGGCGGTGGACGTCGCCTCGCTCGAGCCGCCGGTGGCGGCCGTGATCCCCACCGAGCTCGAGACCCTCGGCCACGTGCGGGTCGACGACTACTACTGGCTGAACCAGCGCGACAACCCCGACGTGATCGCATATCTCGAGGCCGAGAACGCCTACACCGATGCGGTGATGGCCCACACCGCGGATCTCCAGCAGCGGTTGTTCGCGGAGATCAAGGGTCGCATCGAGCAGACCGATCTCTCCGTGCCGGTCCGACGCGGCGACTACTTCTACTACTCGCGCACCGAGGACGGGAAGGACTACCCGATCCACGCGCGCAAGCGAGGCTCGCTGGACGCGCCCGAGGAAGTGATGATCGATGCGAACCGGCTCGCGGAGGGGCACGATTTCTACGCGGCCGTGGGGCTGACGGTGAGCTCCGGGGACGACATCCTCGCGTTCGCCGAGGACACGCGCGGGCGCCGCATCTACACGATCCGCTTCAAGAGCCTGGCGACGGGGGAGATGCTGCCGGACGAGATCCCCGGCACGTCGGGGAACCTCGCGTGGGCCGAGGACGACCGGACGCTGTTCTACACCAAGCGCGATCCCGGGACCCTGCGGGCATACCAGGTGTTCCGGCACGTCCTCGGGATGGATCCCGCCGCGGACGCGCTCGTGTTCGAGGAGGCCGACGAGGAGTTCAGCTCGTACGTGTGGAAGACGAAGTCGAAGCAGTACCTCGTGATCTCCTCATCCCAGACCACCATGGACGAGCACCGGGTGCTCGAGGCCACGGACCCGGAAGGCGAGTTCCGTGTTCTCGTCCCCCGGCAGCGCGGACACGAGCACTCCATCGAGCACCTCGGGGACTACTTCTACATCCGCACGAACCGGGACGGCGCCGAGAACTTCAAGCTCATGCGGACGCCGGTGACCGCCACCGGGATCGACAACTGGGAGGAAGTGATCCCCGCCCGGGAGGACGTGTTCCTCGAGGGCTTCGAGCTCTTCCGGGACCACCTGGTCCTGGAGGAGCGCAAGAACGGCCTCATCCAGCTGCACGTGCGGCCGTGGGACGGCGGCGAGGAGCACTACATCGAGTTCGACGACCCCGCCTATCTGGCGTACACAACCGCCAATCCCGAGCTCGACACTCGGGTCCTGCGCTTCGGTTATACGTCGCTCTCCACGCCGAGCTCCGTGTACGACTACGACATGAACACCCGCCAGCGGACGCTTCTCAAGCGGGATGAGGTCCTCGGAGGCTACGACCCCGCCGACTACGTGGTCGAGCGTCTGTACGCGCCGGCCCGAGACGGGGTCGAGGTGCCGGTATCGATCGTGTACCGGCGCGGACTCGTGAAGGACGGGGCCAATCCGACCCTCCTGTACGCGTACGGGTCCTACGGGTCCAGCACGGACGCGACGTTCAGCTCCACCCGGCTCAGCCTCCTCGACCGCGGGTTCGTGTACGCGATCGCGCACATCCGCGGCGGCCAGGAGATGGGGCGGCACTGGTACGAGGACGGGAAGATGTTCAACAAGAAGAACACCTTCACCGACTACATCGACGCGGCCGAGTACCTCATCGCCCAGGAGTACACGAACCCCGACGTGCTGTTCGCGCGCGGCGGGAGCGCGGGGGGGCTCCTCATGGGCGCGGTGGCCAACATGCGCCCCGACCTGTTCAAGGGCATGATCGCCAACGTCCCGTTCGTCGACGTGGTCACCACGATGCTCGACGAGTCGATCCCGCTCACCACGTTCGAGTACGACGAGTGGGGGAATCCCAACGAGCTCGAGTCGTACGAGTACATGCTGTCTTACTCGCCGTACGACAACGTCGAGGCGAAGGACTACCCGAACATGCTGGTCACCACCGGTCTCCACGACTCGCAGGTGCAGTACTGGGAGCCCGCCAAGTGGGTGGCCAAGCTGCGCACCCTGAAGACCGACGACAACGAGCTCATCCTGAGGACCAACATGGACGCGGGCCATGGCGGGGGCTCGGGACGCGACCGGCGGTACCGGGACCTCGCGTTCGAGTTCGCCTTCATCCTCGACCTGGTCGATCGGGGGGATTCGGGATCCTGAACCGGGAGGCGCCGTCATGACCCGCCGCGCTTTCGCTGCGGCGGGGAGCTTCCTGCGCACCGTCGCGACGTGCTTGCCCTTCGCGTGGTGGCCGAGCAGATGGCCACGAGATCCGCGATTCTCCGCCTCGGGAGTCCGCAGAAGCCCGTTCGTGGTCAGTCGAGAACCCGCTGATGCCGCTCCGTCGGATCCCGTTCGTCGTCCGTTGAGAGCCCGTTGATGCAGCCCCGTATACTGGAGTCGTGGATCGAGATGACTTCAGACTATCCGGGGAGTCGATGGGATACGCTTCGCTGCGCTTGAGGGAGGACACCCGGGCCCCGTACGGGTCCGATTCCACAACCCGGCCCCCCGGGTCCGAGGCCCTGACCCGGGACCCATCCACCTCCGGGTCCGAGAACGGCGGTAGTGCGTGCGGGTCGGCCCACCCGACGTATGCGGCGCGCCACCCCTGGACGTGGGACGTCGCCGAATTGGAGGAGCTGGATGAGATCGCGGACGAGGTCGCCCTCCTGGCCGCGCACATCCACGCCAGCATGCAGCCCATGCTGGCCCTCGTCGCCCGCTACGACCGGAAGCGCGGCTGGCTGAGGGACGGACACCGCACCTGTGCCCACTGGCTCAGCCGCATCACCAGCTTCGACCTCGGAACCTGCCGCGAGTACGTCCGCGTCGCCCGGGCGCTCGAGGATCTGCCGCAGACCGCGGCCGCGATGGGGCCGCGGGGCGCTCTCGTACTCGAAGGCCCGGACTCGCTCTCCGACGCGGGCGCGGCACGGACGATCTCGGGGCGGGGATGTCGGAGCTCGAGGATGGGACGCCCGCTTCATATGAAACGTCCCGGCGGGTGTGCTGCGATGCGAGCGTCGTGCGCGTCACCCGGCGGTCCGACGGCGAGATCCTCGACGTGGGCCGCAAGCAGCGCACGATCCCACCGGCCCTGCGTCGCGCGCTCGAGGTCAGAGACCGCGGCTGCCGCTTCCCGGGCTGCGGTCTCCGGTTCACGGACGGGCACCACGTGGTACACTTGGCGGATGGGGGCGAAACCAGTCTCGGGAACACCATCCTCCTGTGCGGCTTCCACCACGCGCTCGTGCACGAGGGGGGCTGGCGGGTCGAATGGTGGGGCCCGGAGCGCCGGGCCGCGTTCCGGGATCCGAGCGGGCAGCTCCACGTCGGCCGGCCTCCGAAGCCGCCGCGGCTCGAGGAGGATCCCGTGACCGCCCTCATCGAGCGGAACCGCCGACGGGGAGCCGATCCCGGACCCGACACCGCCGTGGCGCGCTGGGAGTTCGAGCGCGACATCCCCGACGAGGTCCTCTTCCGGGCCACGGAGGCGGCGCTCTGAACGCGGCGGATCCATGACTCCCCGGACTCGTCGTAGAGTCGAGCCACCCCCGGCCCGAGTCTTGTCGCGTGAGTAGGCCAGCCCGGATCTGCTTGGTCTTTCGACCGGTTGGCCGATAGCAGCTGGATCACCCGGAGCTGGGAGCTCCGCATCCCGCTGCTCGGAGAGGCCGGATACCTTGACTGGAAGCGCACGCCAGCTCGAGTCACGGGGCACCTGATCGCGTTCGCGAAGACAGGCACCGGAAGGGTCGCCGCCGTGATGGCGCCGACGCCTTCGGGCGAGCGAGAATCGGCTCGTCCGCGTTTCTGAGCGCGCGGACGTGGCGGGCGCCGGGCCGGCGCGGTAGAAATCTCGCCTCTCGATCCCTAGCTTTCCCGCTTCACCAGAACGCGATCACTCGAAGATCCGCCCCGCGCGCCGTCGTTCGCGATGGCCGCCGGGAGCGGTCAGCGAGGCGACGACGATAATGGCGACTCTCGAAGCGGAATCCAGGACCATGGATCTGAGCGCCCACGGGATCCACGTGCCCGTGGTGCTCCACAACCCGACACCCGCCGAGCTGTACGAGACGGGGCTCGGGAGCGCGGACGCGCAGATCCGGCTGGCGGCGAACGGCGCGCTGGTCGCCTTTTCGGGCGCCAAGACCGGCCGCTGTCCGGCCGACAAGCACATCGTCCGCGACCCGGCGACCGGGGGCGACATCTGGTGGGGCCCGGTCAACCTTCCGCTGTCCCCCGCGTCCTTCGCGGCCAACCGCGAGCGGGCGTGCGCCTACCTCGACTCGCGCAAGCGCCTGTTCGTGATCGATGGCTTCGCGGGCTGGGATCCGGCGTACCGGCTCAAGGTCCGCGTCATCTGCTCGCGCCCGTATCACGCGCTGTTCATGCACAACATGCTGATCCGCCCCACGCCGGCCGAGCTGGCGCGTTTCGGCGAGCCCGACTTCGTGATCCTGAACGCCGGGCAGGAGGAGGCGGACGAGTCGGTCGAGGGCGTGACCTCGGGGACGAGCGTGGACCTGTCGTTCGCGGACAACGAGATCTCGATCCTCGGCACCGAGTACGCGGGCGAGATGAAGAAGGGCGTGTTCACGGTGATGAACTACCTGATGCCCCGGCGCGGCGTGCTGTCGATGCACTGCTCCGCCACTGCCAGCCTCGAGGACGGCTCGTCGTCGCTCCTGTTCGGCCTGTCGGGGACCGGGAAGACGACCCTGTCGGCCGACCCGAACCGGCTCCTGATCGGCGACGACGAGCACTGCTGGACCGACACCGGGGTGTTCAACATCGAGGGCGGCTGCTACGCCAAGACGATCGACCTCTCCGAGCGGAAGGAGCCCGACATCTACCGGGCCCTCCGCTTCGGCGCCGTGCTCGAGAACGTGGTGCTCCGCGACGACCGGACGGTCGACTGGGAGGACGACTCGATCACCCAGAACACCCGCGGCAGCTACCCGATCGAGTACATCCCGAACGCGAAGATCCCTTGCGTGGCGGGGCACCCCACCGACGTCATCTTCCTCACGGCCGACGCGTTCGGCGTGCTGCCGCCGCTCAGCCGGCTGACGCCCGAGCAGGCCATGTACCACTTCATCAGCGGGTACACGGCCAAGGTCGCCGGCACCGAGGTCGGCGTGACCGACCCGGAGGCCACCTTCTCGCCCTGCTTCGGCGGCCCCTTCCTCGTGTGGCACCCGGGACGCTACGGGGAGATGCTCGCGGCCCGCATGCGGACGCACGACACGAAGGCGTGGCTCGTGAACACGGGGTGGAGCGGCGGCCCGTTCGGCGTGGGCTCGCGCATCGACCTCCCCTACACGCGCGCCATCGTGGATGCGATCCACCGCGGGCTGCTCGACGACCCCCCCACCGAGCTCGATCCGGTGTTCGGAATCCGCATGGTGACCCGCGTGCCGGACGTGCCGGACGACATCCTCCGGCCGCGCGCCACCTGGTCCGACCACGCGGCGTACGACCGCAAGGCGCGCCAGCTCGCCGAGCTGTTCCAGAACAACTTCCGGAAGTACGAAGCCGACTGCTCGGCCGAGGTCCGCGGGGCCGGCCCGCAGGCCTGAGGCAGCGAGCGCCGCGATCGCGGCGGCTCCAGGACGGGATTTGACTGCCCTCGGCTATTAGTGATATTATTGTCACTAATGAGCACGGACACCCACGACGGCCTGGATGCGGTCTGGCGTGCGCTGGCGAACCCGGTCCGGCGGCGGATCCTCGACGAGCTCAAGCGCGCCCCGCGGCGGACGGGCGAGCTGGCGGCGGCGTTCGATGACCTGTCGCGGTTCGCCATCATGCAGCACCTCGGCGTGCTCGAAGAGGCGGACCTGGTAGTCAGACACCGTGTCGGGCGCGTCACCATGAACCACTTCAATCCAGTCCCCATCCAGCGCATCGCGGATCGGTGGATCGATCGCATGCGCCGGCCCTGGGTCGAGTCCCTCGTCGAGCTCAAGACCGGGCTCGAGGACGGCGAGGACGAGGAGCCGCACCAGGACGAGACGCGGGCCGGCAACGCCGGCTGACCCCTCCTCGATCCCCCACGACGCGCACCACGCACACGGAGATCCTCATGCCCGAGCTTCCCCCCGGCGACACCCACGTCGCCTCGATCGAGATCGCGGCGCCCCTCGAGAAGGTGTGGGCCGAGATCACGAAGACGGGGCGGGTGCAGCGGCCGCTGTACAACACGGTCCTCGAGACGGACCTGCGGCCGGGGAGTCCGGTCAAGTACTACAGCCCCGACGGGAAGCGGATCTTCGTGATCGGGCGCGTCGTCGAGGTCGAGCCTCCCCGGAGGTTCTCGCACACGTACATGTTCACCACGAAGGACGAGCCCTCGACCCTGGTGACCTGGGAGCTCGAGGAATCGCCGGGGGGGTGCCGGGTGACGGTCACCCACAGCGGCTGGACCGACGCCCACCGGACGGCCGACAAGTCGGCCGCGGGGTGGCGGGAGATCCTGGGGCTCCTCAAGAGCGAGCTCGAGACCGGCCGGATCCCGTTCAAGACGCGCCTCATGTACGGGGTCATGGACCGGATGATGTTCCTGATGCCGAAGTCGACGCTGGCCGTGAACGCCGTGCGTCGGATCGAGAGCTGAGACGACGGAACCGCGAACCGCGGGGAGGACGAGATACCGACATGGCGACACCCGACGAGATGGCCGACACCATGCGGGCCAACGTGGAGGAGAAGACCGGCCGGCCCATGGCGCACTGGATGAAGACGCTGGAGATGGCCGGTCTGGTGAAGCATGGGGAGATGGTGAAGCACCTCAAGGCGCAGGGGGTGAGCCACGGGTTCGCCAACCTCATCGTGCACGACTACCGCGCGGCCGGCGAAGCGGGCACGGGGGGCGCCGACCCCGTCGACGCGCAGTACTCCGGCAAGAAGGCACACCTGAGACCCCTCCACGACGCGCTCGTGGAGGCCGCGAAGAGCCTCGGCGGCGATGTCGAGATCGCCCCCAAGAAGACGTACGTGAGCTTGCGCCGGGCGAAGCAGTTCGCCCAGGTCGGGCCGGCCACGAACACGCAGGTCGAGGTGTGCCTGAATCTCAAGGGGCGACCGCCGACGGATCGGCTGCAGCCCGCCACCGGGATGGCGACCCACCGCGTTCGTCTCTCGAGCCTGCACGAGGTGGACGCCGAGCTGCGGGCCTGGCTGAGGGAGGCGTACGACCGGGCCGGGTGACGATCGCCGGGGGGGCGGTTAGAATACCCACGGCATGGTGAAGAGAATCGTCGCAGTCGTTCTGGTGTTCGTCGCGTCGGGCTGTGGCTCGGCCGCCCCGGGCGCGCCGTCCGCGGCCCCGGCCCCCGGCGCCCCGTCCGCCACGCCGGCCTCCGGCGGGCCCTCGGGCGATAAGGCCGCGCTCGCCGACAGCGTGCGCCGCTCCTACACGCGGGCCGACGTCGACTTCATGCAGGGGATGATCCACCACCACGCGCAGGCGCTCGTCATGGCCGCGTGGGCCCCCGATCACGGCGCGAGCCCGGCGCTCCGCACCATGTGCGAGCGCATCATCAACGCCCAGCGCGACGAGATCGTGCTGATGCAGAACTGGCTCCGGAGCCGCGCCGAGACGGTGCCCGACGAGCGGACGATGATGTCCGGCGGGCACGATCCGGGGATGCACATGCCCGGAATGCTGTCGACGGAACAGATGGAGGCGCTCGACGCGGCCCGCGGCGAGGAGTTCGATCGCCTGTTCCTGACCTACATGATCCAGCACCACGAGGGCGCGCTCACCATGGTGGACGAGCTGTTCGCCACGCCCGGCGCGGGCCGGGAGCAGGCGATCTTCAAGCTCGCCTCGGACATCGGCGCCGATCAATCCAGCGAGATCGTCCGCATGCAGACGATGCTGCACGACCTTCTGTTCGGAGGCGGGGGCTCCCGATGAGCCCCCCTCCGGGTTTCCCCCGGTCCCTCGCCCACTTCTCACAAGGACTCGTGTCGATGATTCGCAAGACTGTCCGCGCGCTCGGACTCGCCGCCGGTGTGTTCACACTCGCCTCGTGCGCGTCCTCGGGATCCGGGGGCCCTGCGCCGATGTCCCCGCCGCCCGGCAATGCCTCGATGGGGGAGGCGTCCATGCAGCAGCCTGCGGGGCCACCGAGTCCCGACCCCCGTGTCGGGCTCGGGGCCGGTCTGTGGGACGCCGAGGAGGCGCTGTGGAACCTCCGGCTGATGTCGAGCACGCCGTCCCCCGATCCATTCGCGGGGGTCACGAACTCCGACCTCGCCTTCCTGAGCCACTACGCGATCCAGGGCAACTACAACGGCTTCCAGATCTGGGACATCTCGAACCCCGCCTCTCCGATGCTCGAGCGTGGCTACTTCTGTCCGGCGTCGCAGAGCGACGTGTCGGTGTACCGGAACCTCCTGTTCGTGTCCGGGGAGGGTCTGAGCGGCCGACTCGACTGTGGTGGCGAGGGGGTGGAGGGCCCGATCAGTGAAGACCGCCTGCGCGGGCTGCGCATCTTCGACATCAGCGATCTCGCCCACCCGGTGAACGTGGGGAACGTGCAGACGTGCCGAGGGTCGCACACGCACACCGTGGTCGTCGATCCGAACGATGACGAGAACGTGTACGTCTACATCTCGGGCTCGGCCCGGGTGCGCCCGTCGGAGGAGCTGGCGGGGTGCTCCGGCGCGATGCCCGACGAGGACCCGGCCACGGCGCTCTTCCGGATCGAGGTGATCCGGGTGCCGCTCGCCCACCCCGAGAACGCGGCGATCGTGTCCTCGCCCCGCATCTTCCAGGGGCTCGAGGCGCCACCCGAGCACGGCGAGGCCCAGGCCGACGTCGTGGCCCGCGAGCAGGCGCTCGTCCGGGCGCGGGCGCGCGGCGATTTCATCGTCGAGATCCGCGGGAACGAGCAGCCCCTCCCGTCGCGCTTCGTGGACCCCATGCTCGACAGCATCGTGGTCGCGCGGAACGGGAGCGGAGGCCCGACGTCCGCCGACAGCGCCGCCCTGCGCGAGGCGCTGCCCGGAATCATCGAACAGATGTTCGGCGGCGGCGGCCCGCGCGTGCGCACCGGCCCCACGCAGTGCCACGACATCACGGTGTATCCGGAGATCGGGCTGGCGGGGGGCGCATGCGGTGGCTACGGGCTGCTGCTCGACATCCACGATCCGGCGCACCCGCGGCGGCTCGATGCGGTGGCGGACTCGAACTTCTCGTACTGGCATTCGGCCACCTTCTCGAACGACGGCACGAAGCTCCTGTTCTCCGACGAGTGGGGCGGGGGCGGGCAGCCCAAGTGCCGCGCCACGGACCCTCGCGAGTGGGGCGCCGACGCGATCTTCACGATCGAGGGGACAAAGCTGAGGTTCCACAGCTACTACAAGCTGCCGGCGCCCCAGACTCCGCAGGAAAACTGCGTGGCACACAACGGATCGCTGATCCCCATTCCGGGTCGCGACGTGATGGTGCAGGGCTGGTATCAGGGCGGGATCTCGGTGTTCGACTGGACGGATCCGGACGACCCGCACGAGATCGCCTTCTTCGATCGGGGCCCGATCGACGCCTCCCAGATGGAGAGCGGCGGCTCGTGGTCGGTGTACTGGTACAACGGCGCGATCGTGAGCTCCGAGATCGCGCGCGGGCTCGACATCCTCCAGCTCACGCCGAGCACGTTCCTGACGCGGAACGAGATCGATGCGGCGAACACGGTGCACCTCGACCACCTGAACACGCAGGGGCAGCCCAACTTCGAATGGCCCGCCAGCTTCGCCCTCGCGCGGGCCTATGTCGATCAGCTCGAACGCTCGGGCGGCATGTCGGCGGATCGCATCCGCTCCACGCGCCAGACGCTCGACCGGGCGGAGGGGGCCTCGGGCACGGCCCGCCGCGACGCCCTGAGCGGGCTCGCCGGAGAGCTGCGCAGCGCGGCGGGACAGGCCGGCGATCGTCAGAAGGTGCAGACCCTGGCGGGGGTGGTGAGCGACCTGGCCGGGATGCGGGGCTGATCCCGGCCGCCAGGGCGCGGTCGACACGGACGGAGGGCGCGGTCGCCGAACGGCCACGGGCGGCGACCGCGCCCGCGCCACCCCCGGGCGCCGCGACAGACCCGTGATCGACTCCCGCGGGCCCGCCGGGGAGCTTGCCGGCCCGTCGCCTCCCGCGAGCCCCTACCTCGTCCCGGCCGACGGGTCGTTCAGCGTGGCCCGGAGCCCCACGGGACCGCCCGCCGGCACGCCGTCCGGGAACGAGCTCCGGAAGCAGCTCGAGGAGGTGGTGGAGGAGCTCTCCGACCTGCAGCGCACGCTGTACGCGGAGGATCGCTACGCGGTCCTGCTCGTGTTCCAGGCGATGGACGCGGCCGGCAAGGACTCGACGATCCGCGCCGTCACCACAGGGGTGAGCCCTGCCGGGTTCCAGGTGTTCTCGTTCAAGGCGCCGTCGAAGGAGGAGCTCGACCACGACTTCCTGTGGCGCACGGCGGTCCGGCTGCCCGAGCGGGGCCGCATCGGGATCTTCAACCGGAGCTACTACGAGGAAGTGCTCGTGGTGCGGGTCCACCCCGAGTTCCTCGACGCCCAGGGGCTACCGCATCGGCCCCCTCTCGAGGCCCTGTGGAAGGAGCGGTACGCGTCGATCCGGGAGCACGAGGCGCACCTGGCCCGGAACGGGACGCTCATCCTCAAGCTGTGGCTCAACGTGTCGCGTGACGAACAGGCGCGGCGCTTCATCCGGCGCATCGACCAGCCGGACAAGAACTGGAAGTTCCGTGCCGCCGACGTCGCGGAGCGCGAGCGCTGGGACGAGTACATGCGCGCGTACGAGGACGCCCTCAACGCGACCTCGCGGCGCTGGGCCCCCTGGTACGCGATCCCGGCCGACGACAAGCCCTACATGCGGCTCACGGTAGCGAGCATCCTCCGTGACCAGCTCCGGGCGCTGGATCTCCGGGCTCCCGCCGTCGACGACGATGAGCGCGCAGAGCTCGCACGCTACCGTGCCCTCCTGGAGGACGAGATCCGGGAATGAGGCTCGGGAGGAAGATCCGGTGGGTGGTGGTGGGCCTGGCTCTCCTCGCCATCGCCGGGGAGACCGTCCTGCGTCTCTTTCCCCGCCTGTGCCCCCCGCAGCAGCAGCTCAAGATCGCGGCGACGGCGAAGAGCGTGCCGTTCGTGGACGACCCGGCGCTCGGCGCGCGACCCGCTCCGCTGTCGCACGACACCGTGCGGGCCCTGGACTACGAGTACGTCGTGCAGCTGGACTCCGCGGGCTTCCCGAATCGCGAGCCGTGGCCGGCGGAGCCGGCCGTCGTGGTGCTCGGGAACTCCCTCATCGTGGGACCCGGCGTGGGCCTCGAGGGCCAGTTCACGACCCTGCTGGACGAGGCGCTGGGCGGGGTCGGGGTGCTCGACCTCGGGCTGGCGGGAGGCTCGCCCGCCCAGCAGCTCGCGATCTACCACCGGTATGCCGAGCCGCTCCGTCCGGGTGTGGTCGTGGCCACGCTGTGGGTGGCGAGCGACGTGGACAACGCCGTCCAGTTCGAGCACTGGCTCGAGGAGGGCTCTCCGGCGGACTTCACCGCCTACCGTGAACGGTTCGGCACGACTCACGGGGGGATGTCGGCACTCAAGGCGATCCGTGACCTGCTCAGCGGGTCGTACCTGCTGCGTGCCGTGTACTACGGGCTGGCGGCGCTGCGGGGGGACGGGGGGCTGCGCGGTCGCGTGACCTTCCCCGCCGGCGAGACGATCTTCCTTTCGACCCGCGCCCAGAGACATCTGGCGGAAGGCGTGGCGCGACCCGGCTTCGACTTCGCGACCGACTTCATCGGTCCCCTCGCGCGGCTGCGGGCCGCCGTGGACTCGGCCGGCGCCCGCTTCGTCGTCGTCCTCCTTCCGAGCAAGGAGGAGGTGTACGGAGCCGACGCGTTCCCGGCCGTGTCGACCACCATCGCGCAGACGCGGGCGGGACTGGACGCCGCACGGCTGCCCTTGCTCGATCTGTACGATACATTTCGACGTCGAGGGGAGTCGCGGTCGCCGTTCTTCAAGCGCGACATCCACTTCACCGCGTACGGCAACCAGCTCGTGGCCGAGGCGCTCGCCGATTGGATCGGGGAAGGGAGTGGGGGAACGGACGCCCCCGCGACCGGCGCGCCACGCTGATCGACGACCCGGGTCGTCGAGCGTCGCGACGACTCCGACCGCACCCCGATTCGAGACCGGCGTCTTGCCGGAGTCTTCGCCGCCGGGCACCGTGGAGCCCGGCCCGTCGAGAACTCCGGAGGACGCCATGAAGACCACCCGCATCCTGCTGGCCGCGATGCTGATCGCGGCCGGCCCCGCCCGCCCGCAGGAGGCCGTGTGGGGGGACGGGAGCGCGGACGCCCGACTCGAGGCGATGGCGTCATGGGTCGCGCTCGACGTGGCCACCGGGTACGAGATGCGCACCACCCCCGAGGTCGCCGCAGCGATCCCCGGCTGGGAAGCGGACCGCTGGGGCAACGTGGTGGCTCGCGTCGGCTCCGGAGCCCCGCGGCGCATCGTCGCCTGCCAGCTCGATGCCCCCGCCTACACGGCCAGCCAGATCACCGACGACGGCTATCTCCGCGTGCACCGCATCGGGAGCGGCTCGCGCCACCCGCTGTGGGACCAGGCGTTCGAGGCGCAGCAGGTGCGCATCCTGACGGCCACGGGGCCGGTGGCCGGCGTCGTGGGGCGGAGCAACGGCCACTTCGCGCAGCAGCATCGGGACGAGCGCACGCCCGCGACCGCCGACGACCTGTGGGTCGACGTGGGCGCCACCACGGCCGGGGAGGTGACCGCGCTCGGGATCGGGCTCCTCGACCCCATCGTGCGGCACCTGCCGCCGTGGACGTTCGCGGACGAGGTGGCGGGACCGTCCGCCGGAGCCCGCGTGGGGTGCGCCGCCGTGGCCACGCTGGCGGCGGCGGCGCGGAATGGCCCGGCTCCTGCCGGCGAGACGCACTTCGTGCTGAGCGCGCAGGGGGGCATGGGTCTGGTCGGGCTCTCGTCCTACATCGCTCGACACGGTGCCTTCGATGAGGTGGTCCTCCTGGGTCCGGGAGCGGCCGAGCGCGTGTCGGGCGACCTGGCCGCCGGATCGCTCGGGCGGCTCGGGCGGGTTCTCGAGGGCACCGGAGTGTCGAGCGTCGCCTGGCTGGCGGCGCAGGTGCGCTCGCCCGGATCGCACATGGAGGCGGTGCGTCTCGACGAAGCCCTCGCGCTGCTCGAGGCCGGGGCGGAGGCGGCCGGGATCGAGATCGAGGCGGACGCCCGGTGGGTCGAGGCGCCCGCACGCGCCCCGCTTCGCACGGACCACATGGATCCGGCCCTCCAGGACGTGGCTTCGCTCCTCACCGATCTGGTCGAGCTCCACGCGGTGTCGAGCCACGAATGGCCGGTCCGCCGCTACGTGCTCGAGGCGCTCCCCGACTGGGCCCGGGAACGCGCCCTGGTCGACGACGTGGGCAACGTGTGGGTGGCGGCGGGCCCCGATCGCGACACCACCGTGTTCATGGCCCACATGGACGAGGTCGGCTACCAGATCGACTCGATCGCGCCCGACGGCGTGGTGACGCTCGAGCGCGCGGGCGGCCCCGTGTCGTCGGCGTGGGAGGGCCAGACGGCGCTGCTCCACTTCGACCCCGAGGGCGCTCCGAGCACCCGAACCGGGGAGGGCGATGACACCGACCCGCGCTGGAAGCGGGAATCGCTCGCCGCCGATGCGCCTCCGCCGCTCCGGGGCGTGTTCCTCACCCGCGACGAGGCCGAGGAACGGAACCCCGGGACGCTAACGGCGTGGTTCGGGGTGGACCGCGCGGCCCTCGAGGCGCGCGGCGTCCGGGTCGGGATGGGGGTGACGAGCCACAAGGAGGGGCTCCGGCTGGGGACGACGCGCTTCGTCGCCCGGGCGCTCGACGACCGGGCCGGCACGAGCGCGCTACTCCTCGCCATCCGGTCGGTGGATCCGGATCGGCTCCCCGGCAAGGTGATCTTCGCGTGGTCGGTGTACGAGGAGGGCGGCCTCGAGGGCGCGGCGGCGTTGGCCCGGCGCTTCGGCACCACTACGCGCCGCATCTACTCCGTGGACACGTTCGTGTCGTCCGACACGCCGCTCGAATCGCCGCACTTCGCGTACGCGCCGCTCGGGCGAGGGCCCGTGCTGCGCGCGATCGAGAACTCGAGCGTGTCGCCCGACGCCGCGCGCGCACGGGTGATGCGCGTCGCCCGGGAGGCGGGCATCCCGCTCCAGATGGGACTCACGCAGGGGGGAACGGACGGCACCGAGTTCACCTTCTTCGGCGCTCCCAACCAGGGGCTGTCGTGGCCGGGGCGGTACAGCCATTCGCCCGGCGAGGTGCTGGACCTGCGGGACCTCGAGCGTCTGGCCGACCTCATCGGGGCCCTCGCGACGGCGGGCGAGACGAGGTAGCCTTCCCGGGTGCTTCTCGCCGCGATCGTAGTCTTCGGCGCGCTGAGCTTGCTCATCTTCGGGCTCTCGATCGGCGCTTTCCGCCGCCGGCGCTTCTTCGGCGGCATGGCGGGGACGCTCCTCGCCTTCCTGCTGCTCGCGATCGCCGCCCTGTGCCTCACGATCTCGATCGCGACCCAGGGCTATCGGGCGCTCACGCGGGAGGAGATCGCGGTCACGGTCACAGTCCGTCCGGTCGGCGAGCAGCGCTTCGAGGCCGAGTTCGTGTTCCCGGATGGACGCGACACGACGTACGTCCTCACCGGCGACCAGCTGTACGTCGACGCCGACATCCTCAAATGGAAGCCGATCGCGAACTTCCTCGGTCTCCACACCGCCTACGAACTCGACCGGGTGGGCGGGCGCTACGAGGAGCTCGATAGCGAGCGCTTCCGCGAGCGGACGATCCATTCGCTCAAGCCCGACAGGACGCTCGACATGTTCCCCCTCCGGCGGCGGTTCGCCTTCTTTGCTCCCCTTCTCGACGCCGAGTACGGATCGGGGACGTTCATCGGAGCCGACACGGTGAGCACCTATGAGATCCGGGTATCCACCACGGGGCTCCTCATCCGCCCGGCGGAGCGGTGACCTCGTGGAACGCCGGCCGCATGCCCGGCACGGTCACCATGACCCGGCAGAACCGCCCCCGCACGGCGCGAGCGCACCGGGGGCAGATCACATCCCACACCGGAGGCCCAAGATGCGCGTGACACGACTCGCTGTTCCGGCCCCTTCGCTCCCCCGTGTCGGCGCCTCTGTTCTCGCCGCCGGCGTGATCGGGCTTTGCGGGTGCGCGCAGCCGGGCGGCGGGACGGGTGACGGGCCCTCGGCCGCCGGCCGCGCCGATGCCGCCGCGGTGGCCGGAGTGTTCGACGGAAGCGGCGGCCGCTGGGTCGACATGACCTACGCTTTCTCCGACGAGACGATCTACTGGCCGACCGACACCGCCGGCTTCCAGCTCGAGCAGCTCGCGTTCGGAGAGACCGAGAAGGGCTACTTCTACGCTGCGAACCGCTACTCGGCCGCCGAGCACGGGGGCACGCACCTCGACGCCCCACTCCACTTCAGCCGGACGGGCGACGCATCCGACGCCATCCCGCTCGACCGGCTCATCTCGCCCGCGGTGGTCGTCGACGTCACCGATCACGTATCGCCCGACTACCTGGTGTCGGTGGCCGATCTGGAGGCGTTCGAGACCGCGAACGGCCCCATCCCGGACGGGGCGATCGTCCTCCTGCGCACCGGGTGGGGGGACCGCTGGCCCGACCGCGCGTCCTACATGGGGACCCCCGCCACCGGACCCGCCGCCATCCCCGATCTCCACTTTCCGGGGCTCGACCCCGAGGCCGCCCGCTGGCTGGTCGACAACCGGTCGATCGCGGCGCTCGGGATCGACACGCCCAGCGTGGACTACGGGCAGTCGACCGACTTCGGGACGCATGTGGTGCTGTACGGGGCGAACATCCCGGGGTTCGAGAACGTGGCCCACATGGAGGAGCTCCCCGCGACCGGGAGCTTCGTCGTGGCGCTCCCGATGAAGATCGCCGGCGGGAGCGGCGGCCCGCTCCGCATCGTGGGCTTCGTCCCCGGCTGAACGATCGTGTCGTGACCCTGCGATACCGCGACGCCGCGGCGGGGCTCTTGTGCGTCCTCGTCCTCGACGGGTGCGAGCGTCCTGCCGCGAGCGACACGTTCACCGAGCGCGACAGCGCCGGGGTCGTCATCGCACTCACCACCGAGCCGGCCTGGGAGCGCGGCGGAGGCGCTCCGTGGTCCGTCGCGAGCGAGCCCGCGCTGGATCTCGCACGGACCGGAACGGGACCCGAGCACGAGTTCTATCGCGTGGCGGGCGCCCTGCGGCTGTCCGATGGCCGGATCGCGGTCGCGGACGGAGGCTCCGATCAGATCCGGTTGTACACGCCCGACGGAGCGTTCATCTCGGCCGTGGGCCGCGAGGGCGAGGGACCCGGAGAGTTCAGGCAGATCAGCGGATTCGAGCGGCTGCCCGGCGACTCCCTCCTGGTGCACGACTGGCCCGCGCACGTCACGATTCTGGCCCCTGACCTCGAGCTCGTCCGCACCTTCGACCTGCCGCCCACGGCGCGCGAGATCTCGGTCCTCGATGATGGTACGCTCGTGGCCGAGCTGATCTACGCCTCGGTGGTCGAGTACGAGGGCGGCGAACGCCTGCTGCGCGTCCCCACGCCGGTGGTCCGGTTCGACCCCGATGGCGCGCTCCGGGACACGCTTGCAGTCGCGCCGGGGGGTGAGGACTACATCGCCGTGACGCCGACCGGGGGCGCCTCGGTCGCGCCCATCTTCGCGCGGAACTCCGTGATCGTGGCTCGAGACCGCGCGATCTACGTGGGCTCGTCGGACAGCCTCTCCTATCGAGTGCTGAGCCCGCTCGGGAAGGTGGAGCGGATCGTGCGCGTGCCGGGGTACGACCTCACGCTGTCCGGGGCGGAGATCGAGGCCGAGCGTGCCGCGTATCTGGGCGCGAACTCACCGGCCTGGTTGCGGGATCTGGTGGAGCGACTGCCCGCGCCGGCCACCCGACCCGCGTACGGGGATCTCGAGGTGGACCCCGAGGGATACGTGTGGGCCGGGGAGCATCAGGGGGTGCGGGCGCGGCGGGCCCTGGAGGCGCGACAATGGAAGGTGTTCGCACCGAACGGGGAGTGGCTCGGATCGGTCGAGCTTCCCGCGCGTGTCCGGGTGCTCGACATCGGTGTGGATGAGCTCCTCGTGCGGGTCCAGGACTCGCTCGATGTGGAGCACGTGCAGGTCCTGCCGCTCGCCCGTGGTGCCCCGTGAGCGCGGCCTCGAGCCCGCCCGCGGAACCGCTTCACGGTCGCGATCCCGACGCGCTCTCCTCCCATGGCAGGGCCCGGACCGGGGCGCGGTCCGTCGGGATGGGCGGTACGGCGTTCAGGAAGGCGCTCGGAACGGTCCGGCAGCCCTCGGTGTCGCACCGGTCGGACACGTCGAAATGGAGGTGCGGGAACGAGCTCTGGCCCGAGTTACCGGAGCGCGCGATCGTATCGCCGGCCGACACGCGCTGTCCCACCTCGACCAGCACACCCCCCTCCATGAGGTGGATGTAGCGGGACATCTCCCCATCGAGGTGGCTGAGGATCACGAGGTTCTCGTCGCCGACCCTGTGGGTGCCATCGGGACGGTCGTCCCGCACGAGGGCGACGACGCCGTCCCGAGCCGCGGTCACGGGGGTCCCGATCGGCATGCGGAAGTCGAACGCGTACCGGAACCGGCCATCGTGCGAGGCGGAACCGCAGTTCCCCTGCGCGAGCTGGTATTGGTGACCGACGGGGAACGGGAGCAGATAACGAGGAACCAGGCCGGCGGGCACCCGCCCGCAGCCGCCCACCAGGCGTTCCGTCCGGTCCGGAGCTCCGGCCGCTCCCGGGCCCGGCACGGCGGGTTCCTGCGGTCGCCCCCCGGAGGCGCAACCCGCGGCGATCGACGCCGTCAACAGCGGCAGCCATCGCCCGATGCGGGTGCGGCCCGCCTCACGCACGCTTCGTCCCTCCTCATTGGACATGACGGGAACGTCCTCCTCGTCGTCTCGGCTCGAGCGGGCATCGAAGGCTTCGCTGGAACACTCGATCATCAGCGCGCGTCAGCGTCCGCGTCGACCCCTCCTCGGTCATGTCGAAACATGCCCACGGGGACGCGGTTTTGAAACCCTCTGGCCGGATCGGTCCCCCCCCGGGCACTTTGCTCCTCTGCGACTCGACGGCCCGGGCCCGTCGCGACCGCTGGAGCCGCGGACCACGACGAATCTCGAAGGAGACCACATGCTCTCTCGGCGAGGCTTCATAGGAGCGACAGTCGCCGCCGCGGCGACCCGCGCCGTCTTCCCCCGCACCGCAGCCGCCGGCCCGCCACCGCCGGATGAGGCGTGGCCCGACCCGACCCGCCCCCGCGATGACGCCGACCTCCTACGGGGATTCCAGGACCAGGATCTCCCGCCCTCCATCGCGAGGCTCCAGTCGCGTGCCGACGAGGCCCGACCGATCACCGCCGACGAGCGCGCCGGCCGCATCGAGCGCGCCCGCCGGCTCATGCGCGAGGCCGACATCGACGCGCTCTTCCTCACCGGCGGCACCTCGCTCGACTACTTCTCGGGCATGTCGTGGGGTCTGAGCGAGCGACTGCTCGCGCTCGTCGTCCCGGTGACCGGGAGAGCGTTCGTGGTCACGCCGGCGTTCGAGGAAGACCGCGCGCGCGAGCAGATCGCGAGCGGCCCGTTCGACTCCGACACGCCGGTGCTCACCTGGCAGGAGGACGAGAGCCCCTACGCGCTGGTGGCGGGCGGGCTCCGCGACCTCGGCATCACGAGCGGTCGGCTGGGGATCGAGGAGACCGTGCGCTACGTGTTCAGCGACGGCGTGTCGAAGGCGGCGCCGGCGCTCGACCTCACCAGCGGCACCCCGATCACCTTCGGCTGCCGGGGCCGCAAGGAGGACCACGAGCTGGAGCTCATGCGGCTCGCCTCCGAGGTCACGCTGGCCGCGTACGAGGCCGCCTACCTGGCGCTCGACGAGGGCATGACGCAGGACGACTTCGCGCGGCTCGTGTCGATCGCCCACTCGCGGCTCGGGTTCTCGGGAGGCGCCGGCGTGCAGACGGGCGAGTACTCGGCGCTCCCGCACGGCTCGATCACCCCGCAGGTGGTGCGCGAGGGGACGATCCTCCTGATCGACGGCGGCTGCGCGGTAGAGGGCTACCGCTCCGATCTCAGCCGCACCTTCGTCCTCGGGCGGCCCACCGACAAGATGAAGCGCGTGTTCGACATCGAGCGCCGCGCCCAGGACGCCGCGCTGGCGGCCGCCGGCCCCGGCGTCGAGGCCCAGGCCGTGGACGGCGCCGCACGCGGGGTGATCGAGGAGGCCGGCTACGGACCTGGCTACACCTACTTCACGCACCGCGTGGGGCACGGGATCGGGATGGACGGCCACGAGTGGCCATACCTCGTCAAGGGGAACACGATGCCGCTCCAGCCCGGGCAGACGTTCTCCGACGAGCCGGGGATCTACATGCGGGACGAGTTCGGCGTCCGGCTCGAGGACGACATGCTGGTGACCGGGGACGGCGCGCAGCTGTTCACGCCGCAGAGCCCCTCGCTCGAGGAGCCGTTCGCGACGGAGTAGCGGTCGTTCTTCGCCCGCCAGGCCGGAAGTCAGTCGATGGGCGGCGGCTCCGCCCGAGCGGTGTCCGCGGGCATGGTGTCGCGGACGGCCGCCGCACCCCGGGTCGTCCCTGGAGGAGGCGGTCCCGTGTTGATCTCGATCCTCAAGACCTGGGTGGCCATCTCGAAGCCGTCGCCCTCCAGCATCGCCATCTGGGCCCTGGCCTTCTCCATCTGGCTCTCCACCATCCCGCGGGCGGCCGCGGGCATCTGGTCGAGCTGGGCCTCCATCTCCTCCATCTGACGCTTCGCCTTCTCGAGCTCCTCGCGCTGCTTCGGGTCCATGTCGCCCATGAGCCCCTTCATGCGCATGACCTGCCGGTACGACTCGTACAGCGGTCCCACCTCCCGATAGTCCTCGAGGTCCTGCTCGAGGGTCACCTCCCTCGTCTCGCCCTCGGCCGCCAGCTCCCCCTCCATCGCCGTGCGCAGCAGCACGTAGCGTTCGGTGTCGACCCACATGTTCGCGGCGCGGAGCGTGAACCTACCCTCCTCGCCGGGCTGGCTGATCACGCGATCGAGCCCCTCGGCGCGCAGGTGGAACGCCTCGCGGCCACCTACCTCCTCCCGGCCCACGAGCCGCATGGTCTCCATCATCGCGTCGTGCGCCGCGAGCGTGGCCGCCGCGTTCCCGCGCCCGAAGTCGCCGGCCTCGGCCTCGGCGACGGCGACGGCGGCCGTATCGTAGAACATGGCGTTGTCACGCATCATCTGACCCGGATAGTCCATCCCCGGGAGCATCGGCATGCCCGACTTGGCCATCTCCTGGTCGAACGCGTCGCCCACCATCCGATGCGCGTCGGCAGCCTGCGCGAGCGCGGTCGAGTCCAGCATCGCGCCCTGCTCCGAGGCCTGCCCGACGGCCACCTGGTACTCGTTCGGGTCCACGATGCCGAACGCGACCCGCCCGTCGATCTCGTGCTTCTGGTAGTGCATCGGCACCTCGAGCTCGCCGGACTCGGTCACGCCGGTCATCATCGGAAACTCGAGCCCCTCCACCTTCTGGAAGACCGTGTAGTTGTCGACCGTCTCCCAGCGCTCGAGCTGCCGGGCCCGCATGGTCTCCAGGATCTCCTGCGCGCTCTGCTGCGCGGGCATGACCGAAGCGGCGGCGCCGAGGGCGGTCAGCGTGAGTGTGTGGAGCATCGTCTTCTCCGTCTCGGGATCGTGGCTGCCGGGTCAGGGATCACCTGTCCGTAGAGCGTATTTCGAGCGCGGAACCCGACACACACGTCCAGCTCCGGGTGCGCACGCGGCCCGAACACCCTCCGGCCACGCGTGAGGCGCGTCGCGCTACGGCACCCCCTCGAGGCTCGGAAGCGCGCTCACCGGGCAAAGCTGCGGGGTCATCTCCATGATCTGCTTGAGCACCCGCAGGTGTCCCGAGCCGATCACGAGCAGCACCCGGTCGCCGGCCGGGTCCGTGATCCGGAACAGGTTCTGGACGATGCGCAGGTTGCGGTCGTACCACGGCCTCAGCTTGAGCGCGCCGGCGTACACCTCCTCCTCGACCAGCGGCAGGAAGCCCCCGTACAGCTCCGAGTTCCCCGGCACCGCATCGCGGTTCGCGTCCCGGAGGATAGCGGCGAGGGTCGAATCGGTCCATGTCACCTCGGACTCGCGAAACCGTTGAGGCCACCGCGCCCTCAGACCGGCTCTCGACCGCGGCCACGTGTCGTCGAACACCGGGATCGAGTCGTCCCACAGGTTCATGGGGACGTCGATGGCGTACACGCGCTCGTGCCCGAGCGCGCGTGCGAGCCGGAAGGCGATCTGCGAGATCTCGTTCGTCGATTCGGGGATCTGGTCCGCCATGACCCGGTAGGCCGCGTACGCCGAGTCGACCTCGGCCTGGCGAGTGTGCGCGGCCTCGACCGCGACGCGCGTCGGGGCCCAGGCGGCGAGCCGCCCGAGGATCCCGGCGAGCTCGGCCTGCCGGGATGGGGCGTGGAGGTCGATCTCGTCCTGCTGCGCGAAGTGGAAGGTGCCGAGGATCATCACCTCGATCTGGCCGGGCTGGCACTCGGCCCACGCCAGCGGCGCCGCGCCCGCCGGATCGATCGTCGTCTGCGCCCCGGCGGGAGCGGCGACGGCCAGCGCGAGGGACAGCCCCACCGCGACGAAGTGAGTCATTGGATTCCGCACGTGACGGCCTCCGCATATGCTCGAGGTTTGGTTCGCCGACAGCGTCGACGACCGGTGCCGACCCTCCCTTGGATGCCAGACCGGGCCCATCCGCTTAGCGACGGCCGTGCAGTCGGATGTCGCCACGATACGTGGACGCCGTGACCAGGGCGCCACCCGGCCCCAGGTTGAATTCCACACGGTTCGCGCGCGCCCGCCCGTGCCGCGGGGCGGAGGCGGACGGTCCCAGGTCGTTCTCGATCGCCCCGAGCCACGTCTCGAGCCGGAACCGGGCCCCGGTGGCCGGATCGAGACCCAGGTCGAGGCTCCCGTGGTGGGAATCCAGCATCACGGTGGCGTCCGCCGTCAGGGACGCGGAGAGGGCGACCGAGCCGGCATTGCTCCGCAGGTCGACGCGTTCCAACGGATCCCGCGCGCGCACGTCGATGTCCCCACGGACGGTCTCGACCCGCACGTCTCCTCCGGCGGTCTCGACCCGGGCGTCCCCGCCGCCCGATTCGACCACGACGAGACGCGCATCCGGGGCATCGATCGCGATATCGCCCCGGAATCCCTTCGCCGTGACACGGCGGGCCGCGCCCCGGTATTCGATCGTCTCGAAGTAGGCGTCGGCCTCGATGTCCCCGTCTCCGCCCGCGATCGACACGGCGCCCCGGTAGGTACGGACCGACAGGGGAGAGTGGCGGGGAATCGTCACGAACACCGTGTCGGCGTCCCCGCGGCCCGGAGCGGCCGGGCCGTCGGGCTGCACCTGGATCTCGAGCACCGAGCCCGGAGCGTCGCTGATGCCGAGTCGGTGCCGCGCCTCGGGGTCCTCCATCCGGACCCGGATCTCCGCCCGGTCCCATACCTCGACGCGCACGCTCGCGTCCGGCGCTCGAATCGACACGTGGCGGCGCTCTGCGACGGGCCACGTCCGGTCGATCGGACCCGCCTGCGCCGACGCCCCCGCCGGCCACCCGGCGAGCACGAGGCCGACCGTTGCACACCGGATGCCGGCGGTCCGGGTCGGGAACGCGCCGCACGGTCCTCGCGGCCGCCATGCCCGCCGACGCCCGCTCACGGCGCCGCCACGGAGGCCAGTCGCTCCAGGTACCTCAGCTCGCGCCGATAGCCCTCCTCGAGCTCCGAGAGCAGGGCCTCGTCCGAGGGACCGGCGCGCAGCGCGTCGCGGACCTCGCGCCTCGACGCCCGAAAGCTCGCGAGGTCTTCTTCCGCCGACGCCGCGAGGTCCCAGTCCACCAGACGGGAGCGTTCGTCCACCAGCCGGCCCAGGCGGCGAAGCAGGGGTGCGTACGAGCGCTCGATCGCGGCCACGCGCGACGCATTCGATTCCGGCGACGCTCCCGCGCGCGTCGGCTCCGAGGACGTCGGCCCGCCAGCCCGCCCGGCGAGCCACAGCCCCGAGCCCGCGATGCACACGAGAATTGCCGCGACGGTCGGGGCGAGGAGCCGGGTGCCCCGAACGGGACGCCGCGCCCCCGTCCCTCCCGCGAACGCCCGGGGGCCCGGATCCGGACCGGCCGGCGCGCGGGGCGGGGATGCCCGCACGCGGCGCTCGATGTCGCGCCACAGATCGTCACGGGGACGAGGTGCATCGGCGAGCTCGCCCAATCGTTCGAGAAGTGTCCCCACGTCGGACAGGCGCCGCCGGCACGTCGCGCAGCGCTCGAGGTGCCGCTCGGCGGCCGCGCGCTTCCGGCCGGCCGCCCGGTCCTCGGCGAGCGCGTACAGCGTCCCGGGCCGGAGGTGGCGACTCATCCGAGCAACGCGCGGCGCAGCCGCTCGCGAGCCGCGAACAGGTGGGCCCTCGACGTCCCCTCAGCGATGTCCAGGATCCCCGCGACCTCCGCGTGCGTGTGGCCTCGCAGATCGTGCAGGACGAGCACCGCGCGGGCGCGGGGCGGCAGCATCGCGATCGCCCGCTCGAGGTCCACCTGTTCGACCACGCGCTCGTCCATGCCGGCGGGTCGCGTATGGGTCTGGGCGAGCATGCGGCCCGCCCGTCGCTCCCGTCGTCGCGACCGTCGCTCGGACTGGAGCACGACGTTCGACGCCACCCGGTACAGCCACGTGCTGAACGCGCTCTCGAACCGGAACGAGCCCAACCGCTCCCACACGCGAACCCACACGTCCTGTGTCAGCTCCTCCGCCCGGCGCTCCTCTCCCACCATGCGGAGACACAGGGCGAACACCCCGTCGACGTGACGCCGGTACAGCGATTCCAGCGCATGGACATCGCCGTTCCGGGCCTCGCGGATCAGGTCGTCCTCGCTCGGCCGGTCGCACATCGCTCGTGTCACGTGGGCATTCACCCGCGGTTCCCGGCCCTCGCTCAGGACGCCTCCCGGTCGGCACGATCGAGGTAGGATGCCACCGGGCGTCGATTCGCTTAGCGCGGGAGAGCCCGCGCGTCGACCGCGGGGGGCCGACGGAGCTCTCAGGGCAGGTAGGCGTCCGGGATGGGGTTCCCGGCGCGCTCGGAGTCGAAGATCCAGCTCGTGATCCACCAGCGTGTGCCGTCGTGGTACAGCTGGATGCTGTTGATCCCGCGGCCGAACGGCTCGCCTCCGGGCTCGCGGCTCGAGGCGTACGTGCTCCACACGTGCGCCATGTTCCCGAACCGCTCCACGACACGGTGGATCTCGACCTCGTAGAACGGCTCGGAGCGGGCACCGCCGAACCCATCGTGGTACTCGTCGAGCGTCATCGTGCGCAGAAACGGCGTCCCGTCGTCCCGCACCCCGGTGATCGCCACGCGGGCGCCCGGATCGTGCAGGCTACGGTCACGCGCGCGGTCGGCCGGCTCCCCGGCCGGGCCGGACACGACGTCGTAGTAGGCGCGGATGATCCCGTCGAGGGTGGCGACGTCGGCGGGGTCCGCCGCCGCCGTCTGTGCGGCGGCCGGGCGGGTCACCACTAGCGCGAGTGCCGCCGCGCAGACGACCACACGCCCCGGGACCGTACGACGACCCTGCGTCATCCGCTGATGTACTGCTCGAGCTGTTCGATGATGAACTGCTGCTCCGAGATGATCGACTTCACCAGGTCGCCGATCGAGATCACGCCCACCAGCTCGCCGCCGTCCAGCACGGGGAGGTGGCGCACCCGCTTCGCCGTCATGCGCGCCATGCACTCCTCGACCGTGTCGCCGCCGTCGGCATAGATGACTTTGGGCGTCATGATCTCCTCGACCCGGGTGTCGCGCGATGCGCGCCCCATGAGGATGATCTTCCGGGCGTAGTCGCGCTCGGAGAAGATGCCGACGACCTCGCCGTCGTCGATGACCACGACCGCGCCGATGCGCTTGGCGGCCATGAGCTCGAGGGCCTCGTACACGCTGGCCTTCGGCGGGACCGACCAGATCTCCCGGCCCTTCCGGTCCAGCAGCTTCCGGATGATCTGCATGCGTCACCTCCTGCGCCTGTGCGTCCCCGGTCGGACGCGGTGCGCCCCGCGTCCCTGACCGCCATACCCGGCCTACGTGCGGGCGTGCCATTGGGCGAGCACCTCGGCCTCCCGCTCGGCCGGGATCCCCGCCTGGAGCGCGGCCTGCCGCTCCGCGGGCCGCGAGAAGTGGTACTCCAGCGTGGCCTCGGTCGTGTCCGCGAGCGAGCGGAACGCGAGGCCGTGCGCCACCTCGTTCGAGACGTCGAAGCGCGCGAACCCCTCCAGCCCCGGCCGCGGGGGCTGCCACACCGGCATCTCGCGGTACGGTCGCACGTCGCGCTCGATGAGGAAGTCGGTATCGACCCACGTGAACGTGGCCTCCGCGGTGGTGACCGCCCGGACGCCGTACAGGAGCTCGGCCATGGGGCGCGGGGTGGCGGGGCCGACGCAGTTGAACAGACCGGTGTGCCCAGCGGCCGCCGCGCCGATCATGAACTCGCACAGGTCGCGCACGTCGATGATCTGGACCGGATCGATCCCGGGGCCGGGCGACAGCACCTCGCCGCCGCGATGGATGCGGACGGGCCAGTAGGTGAAGCGGTCGGTCTCGTCGCCCGGCCCGATGATGAGACCGGGCCGGAAGACCGCGAACCGGTCGCCGAACACCCGCATCACCTCGCGCTCGGACTCGGCCTTGGCGAGCCCGTACGGGAGACGCGTGAGGTCCGCCGTCCCACGGTCCACGTTCGCGGTCTCGTACGTATGTGTGGGCGCATCCGCGGTCATCGGTACGGTGGAGTAGTCCGCGTAGGCGGAGCGCGAGGAGACGTAGTAGTACAGCGCCACCGAGTCGCGCAGGAGCTCGGCGCTGAGCATGACCCAGTCCGGCCGGCTCCTCGAGTTGTCGATCACCACGTCCCACCTGCGGCCCTCGAGCGCCGCGAGGTCGCCGTTCCGGTCCCCGCGAAGCTGCTCGACGTCGGGGAACAGCTCGGGCGCCGTCTGCCCGCGGTTGAACAGCGTGATCTCGTGCCCCGCGGCGCGCGCGGCGCGCACCTGGTGCGGGCCGATGAACCCGGTGCCGCCGAGGATGAGGAGGCGGACCGCGCGACGATCGGTCGCTTCGAGCCGCTCGCGGCCGGCGAGGACGAGCCCGAGCGCCAGACCGGCGCCGGCGGTGCGCTTGAGGAACTCGCGTCGATCGGTGTGCATCGGGTCGGGTCTCCTGTGCGGTACGCCGCCGACCCACGGCGGCTCAGCCGCCGCGGGGGTCCAGCGGCTCGTGGATGCGCGTCACCTCGTCGTCGACCCGGCGACGCGGCGGTTCATCGGCGCGGGATGGCGGCCACCACGCCGGCCGGCTCGGGACGCCGCGTGTAGTCGGGGTCGGCCTCGGCGTACGCGATCGTCCCGTCCGCGTCGATCACGAACGTGGCCGGCATCGGGAGGCTCCACGACTCGTCTCCGTTGAAGCGCGGCAGATCGATCCCCATCCCCAGATACGCCTCCCGCAGATACTCGGGGATCTGGAACGGGAGTCCGTAGCTCCTCGCCACCCCGAGCCCGAGATCGAGGAGGATGTCGAACTCGATCCCTCCCTCATCGCGCCACGCGCGCGCGAAGTCGGCGAGCTGGGGGGACAGCGTGACCAGCGTCGCGCCGGCCGCGTGGATGTCGGGGAGCGCCTCCTGCAGAGCAGCCTGCTCCGCGCGGCAGTAGGGTCACCAGCGTCCACGGAAGAAGCTCACCACCACCGGGCCCCTGGCGAGCAACGCGCTCAGGCGGATGGTCCTCCCGTCCAGGTCGGGCCGGGCGAAGCGCGGCGCCCGCTCCCCCACGCGCGCGATCCCGTCCATGATGCCGGAGGAGCGCAGATCGTCCGTGGCGCGCTTCATGAGCGCCCGCGTGTCGGCGTCGATCCTGTCCACCGCCCCGGCGCGGATCTCGTCGAGCGCACGGCCCAGGGGCCCCGTCATGCGCGCCTACCAGCGTGCATCGTCGGCGTCCTCCACCCACCGGTAGCGGTCGAGCGCCGTGCGGCCGCGTCGGTCGAAGGTCACCCCCTCGTCCGCGAGCAGGTCGCGCTGGCGGCGCTCGTAAAACGGGTCGGAGCGAGAGGAGATCTCGCCGCGGGCGTTGATCACCCGATGCCACGGGATCTCCTCGTCGCACGCGGAGAGCGCGTAGCCGACCACGCGCGCATGTCCCCCGAGACCCGCCAGGCGGGCGACCTGTCCGTAGGTGGCCACGCGGCCACGGGGGATGCGGCGGATGACGGCGTACACGCGCTCGTACGTGTCGGAGGCCACCCGCGCCCCCGGCCCCGCTATGCGACGATCGCCGGCTCGGGGCGCGCCCCGGCCCGCTCTTCGTCGGTCTCGTTCGCCTGCGTGCGTCCCTTCCAGTTCCACCACTTGCACAGCTCCGGCTCGGGATCCGGCGTCTCGGCGAAGTACACCGCGCAGCGGAAGGCGTACAGGACGCACGGGTCCTGGCGGACACCGGTCATGTCACGCAGCCGCCGGTACAGAGCCCCGGGATCTCGCCCGCGGAGCCCGGCGACGGAGCGCACCCCGAGGCTCCGGAGGTCCGCGGCGAGGCTCGGACCCACGCCCGGGATCGTCTGCAGGTCGTCGATCGAGGTCATGCCGTACTCCGTCATCGGGTGATCAGGAACCGCCACAGTAGCCACACGAGCGGGAGCGCCGCGATGGCCGTCGAGGCGACCGTCCCCGGGGCGACGCCCGCTCCGGCGCGTTCGGATCGCAGCCGCAGGAGCCCGACGATCGTGATCGGGAGCGACAGCACTACCGGGACCAGCAGCAGAGGCGCCGCGCCCCACCGGCCCCAGCCCTCGAAGCGCGATACGTAGCTCCACATCGCGACCCAGGTGACCGCGGGCACCCAGGCGAGAAGCCGGAACCAGTCGAAGCGGGCGCGGGTCATGTCGCGCACGCGGCCCGGTCGAAGCGAGCGCGGGTCATGTCCGGAGCCTAGCGCGGCGTGGAGCGACGCGAAACGGCGGGTGGTCGGTCGGTACCGAATGGCGGGCACCTTGTTGGCGGACCCGGACGCGGCCAGACTCGATGCATGAGCCGACCGAGCGCCGACGCCGAGAGGATCCGCCACGGGGAGACCGCGGGAGGCCCCCATCGCACGGAGGAGGAGGGCGAGGACCCGCACGGTGCCGAGGGCCGTGGCGAGCTCGACGAGGCGGCGGAGATCGTTGCCCGCATGAGCGACGCGACCCTCTTGCGCAGCGTGGCCGCCATCGTCGTGGGGTTCATCGTGCTCACGCTCGGATCCGTGGCGGCGGGCCGGGTCATCGTGGGTGCGCTGGGTCAGGAGGCCGGGGCCCCGGTCGGCCGCGCGTTCCTGGCGTGGAGCCTGGGATCCCGGCTCCTGGTCGCCCTCCTCGCCGGCTACCTCACGGCCCGGGCGGCACCGCGGCGCCCGTTCGCGCACGGCGCGGCCCTCGCCGGCGTGCTCGCGTTCCTGGCGTTGGCGGCGGTGTGGGGGCTGAGCTCCGCCGGCGTGGTCGAGGACCCCGCGTGGTACCCGGCGGCCATGGTGTTCCTGGGGCCGGTGGGCGTGCTGGCGGGCGCCGGGCTCCGGGCCCACCGGCTACGGCCCCGCCGACTCCCCTCGGCGCTGGTCGTCGTCCTCGTGGTCGGTCTCGTCTCGTGCGTGCCCCCGCCGTCGGACACCGCGGTCGAGCGCGGCTCCCCGGCGGCGGACACGGGGGCCGCGGCTTCGGACTCGGGCGGCGGCGAGGAGGACACCCGCGTGCTGCGCGGCGAGCGGAACTTCCTCACCGATTACCCCGCCCGCGTCGGCGAGAACGAGATCCACATGGTCGTCGAGATCCCCGCCGGCACGAACGCGAAGTGGGAGACGACGAAGACCGGCGATGCGATCGAGTGGGAGCTCGGGGACGACGACCGGCTTCGCGTCGTACAGTACCTGGCCTATCCGGGAAACTACGGGATGATCCCCCGTACGCTGCTCCCGGCGCCGATGGGGGGCGATGGCGATCCGCTCGATGTGATCCTGCTGGGTCCCACGCTACCTCGCGGCTCGGTGGTCCCGGCGCGGCCCGTGGGGGTGCTCAAGCTGCTCGATACGGGAGAGCGGGACGACAAGATCATCGCCGTGCCGCTCGCGGGTCTGTTCTCCGAGGTGCACGACGTCGATCGACTCCGGGACGCGTATCCCGGCGCGCTCGACATCCTCGAGCGCTGGTTCGCGAGCTACAAGGGCCCCGGGGTGATGGAGGCGGGCGGGACCGAGGACGCGGCCGCCGCGCGCGCGGTCATCGAGCAGGCCTCCGATGCGTACGAGGCCTGGGCGGCGTGCGGCGACCTGACGGACGAGCAGGGACACGGCCCCGACCCGTTCGGCGAGGAGTGGTGGGGCGCCTGCCGGCGCCGGATGGAGGCGGCCGGCGGCGGGACGGGGTCCTGAGAGCTCCGGCGCGGGGCCGGCACGCGGCTTCAGGCCGTGCGGCTCGTGATCTCGATGAGGTGGTAGCCGAACTGGGTCTTGACCGGCCCGAGCGGCTTCCCGACCTGGCCGCTGAACACGACTTCGTCGAACTCCGGCACCATCTGCCCGCGGCCGAACTCGCCCAGGTCCCCGCCCTGACGGCTGGATGGACACGAGGAGTGCTCCCTCGCGAGGTCGGCGAAGTCGGCTCCGTCCTCGATCTGTCGCTTCAGGTCCTCGGCGGTCTCCTTCGAGTCGACGAGGATGTGTCGTGCCCTGGCTCGCATCGCATGTCCTTCCCCGGAGTGGGTCGTCGCGTCGCGTGCCCGAACCTCGACCGCGGGCGGTCCGGACGAAAGGGCTGCTTCGCGATCCCACCCTCCCGGCCCGGGTGGGCACGGTGGGGACGCGACCCCTCCACGGAACCGACGAGGGGGGACGGGTGAGCCGGCGGGCGGTCGTCGTGGGGAGCGGCGTGTTCGGGGTCACGGCCGCCATCGAGCTCCGGCGACGCGGGTGGGACGTCGTACTCCTCGACCAGGCGGTGGCCCCGCACCCGAAGGCCACCTCGAACGACCTCAACCGCGTCGTGCGGGCCGACTACGGCCGCGACGACTTCTACGTCGACCTCGCGCTGGAGGCGATCGCCGGCTGGGAGCGCTGGAACGAGGAATGGCCCGAGCCGGCGTACCACCCGGACGGGTTCCTCCTGCTGTCGAAGCACGGGCTCGAGCCCGGGACGTTCGAGGGCGACTCCTATCGGAAGCTCGTCGAGCGTGGCGTTCCGCTCGAGGTGCTCGAGCCGTCCGGGGTGCGGGCGCGCTTCCCCGTCTGGCGTCCCGACCACTACGCGGCGGCCTACTTCAACCCGCGGGCCGGGTGGGCCGGGGCCGACCGGGCGCTCACCCGGCTCCTCCACGTGGCGATCGAGTCGGGGGTCGAGGTGCGGGGAGCGGCCGCGGTGCGGGGTCTCGTGGAGACCGGCGGCCGGGTGACCGGCGTCGAGCTGGCGGCCGGCGGCCGGCTGGCGGCCGAGGTCGCCCTGGTGGCGGCCGGGCCGTGGACGCCGCGGCTCCTCCCGTGGCTCGAAGACCTGATGTGGCCTTCGGGGCAGCCGATCCTCTATCTGCGGCCCGAGCGGCCCGACGACTACCGGGCTCCGCGCTTCAGCCCGTGGGCGGCCGATCTCGCCAACACGGGCTGGTACGGGATCGCGGGGCTCCCGGACGGACGGGTGAAGATCGCGCACCACGGCGAGGGGACACGCGTGGACCCCGGGGCCGACGACCTCGTCGTCGATCGGGCCACCGAGGCCGCCTTCCGTCGCTTTCTCGAGCACCACCTGCCGGGGCTCGCGACGGCCGAAATGGCCGGCTCGCGAGTGTGTGTATACTGCGACACGTGGGACGGCGACTTCTGGATCGACCACGACCCGGAGCGCCCGGGGCTGGTCGTCGCCACGGGCGGGAGCGGGCACGGGTTCAAGTTCGCCCCCGTGCTGGGCGGGATCATCGCCGACGTGGTCGAGCGACGGGACAACCCGTGGACCGGCCGCTTCGCGTGGCGCGAGCGGTCGGGCCGTCGGACCGAGCACGCCCGCTCGCTCGCGAGCCTGGAGGACTAGGACCGGGCACCGGTCCGCACCACGGCCTCACCCATGTCTCGGGCTCGGCGCCGGGCTCCGCGGGGGCGCGCCGGCGCCGGGAAGCGCACACCGGGAATCCACGTTCGCTTCGCCCCGGGCCCGGACGCGCACGCGCAACCGAAAGCCCCGCTTCGACCTTCGCGTTCCATGGGCCACATCGCCATACGACACGCGACGATCCGCAGGAGCGAGGGCACTTGACGCCCGGCCCGGGCGGCGATCTGGTGGACGGGTCCCGCTTCACGCAGAGGAGGTCCCGATGCAGCATCCGCATGCCTCGCGGCGATTCGTGTCCACCGGCGCCCTCGCGGCGCTCACCCTGTGCCTCGCCACCCCCGTCCGCGCCCAGATGGACATGTCGGGACAGGACCCGGCGAGCGTCGAGCGGCACCTGGAGACCGTGCGGGCCTACCTGGCCGAGATGGAGGGTCCGATAGCCGAGCGGCTGTTCGCGATGCGCGCCACCCAGCGCAACGCGCCGCTCGAGTTCCCCCTCACGCCCGCGCTCCCGCATGTCCCCGCGCAGCCCGCGCACCCGAGCGCCCTCGGTCTCCTCCACTACCAGGCCGTTCGCGGCGGGGGGTCGCTGGGGCGTCTGCACGGCCCGGCCACTCACCCGATCGGGGTGGGCTGGTTCCCGCACTCGATGTTCGCCCAGGGAGGCGGGCTGTACGCGCGCTGGGGCTTCGAGCGGCTGCTCGACGCCGTGGATCGGTTCGCGGCGCTACAGCGGGAGGGATAGCCGGGGCGCGGTTCTACCTCGGGCGCCCTCCGGTCTCCGCACCATCGAGCGGCAGCGCCGCGCCGTCGAGCGCCCACGCGGGATCGGGGTGAATCCCGAGCCATGCCAGCGCCGTGACCGCGATGTCGACGATCACGGGCGTCCCGGGGAGGGAGCGCGAGGTCACCGACGGCCCCCAGGCGAGCACGAAGATGGTGCGCTCGGCTTCGGTGTCCCCCCCGTGGCCACCATCCGGCCGCCGTCCGTGGTCGGTCGACACGAGCACCAGCCAGTCCTCCGCGGCGTAGGTCGGGCGGGCGCGGACGGCGGCCATCAGGCGCCCGATCTGCCGATCGGCCTCGGCGATGGCGGCCCGATACGGCTCGCCGATCGAGAACGTGCGGTGGCTCGTCTCGTCGGGGTTCCCGAGGTAGACGAACAGCGCGTCGGGATCGCCATCGCGCAGCGCCGCGAGCGCGGAATCCGTCACGGCGGCGTCCGCCTCCGCCCAGCCGAGCTCGTATCCGTCCAGCACGACCTTGTGGTCGGGGACCTCGCCGATCAGCGGCCCGCCCGCGTCGGCCGCCACCAGCGGGAGCCAGTCGGCCGCCACGAACGTCTCGAGCTCGGGCCGCAGGGATTCGATCCGAGTCAGGAAGTCCGGGAACTCGGCGTACCGGTTGGGCGTGAAGTCGTTGCTCGTGACGCCGTGCTTCGCTGGCCAAACGCCCGTGAGCATGCTCGACCACGCGGGACCGCTCATGGTCGGGAGGGTCGTCCGGGCCCGGTTCGAGTACGCGCCGTCGGCGATGAGGGCGTCGAGGTTCGGGGTGTCCACCTCGGCGAGCACATCGGGCCTGACGCCGTCCATGCCGATGAGGAGGAGCTTCCTGGCCGGTATCTGGGCCGCGAGCGGGGCCGCCCCGGCGGCCATGGCGAGCGCCGCGAGCGCGACGCGGATCGCGAACCAGACGGAGCCCGGCAGCGCGAGGCGGATCGCGGGCCGCGCATCACTCGCGGATCGTCGGGACGTCATCGAGTGCGGACGCACGTCGGCCTCAGTACCCGATCGCGAGGCCGTCCTTGCGCGCGTCCGAGGCGCCCGCCCAGCCGCGCTCGAGCCGCACCACCACCTGCCCCCCGCCGAACGAGGTGCGCTCCCAGGGGACGATCTCGTGCCCGAGCGCCTCGAGCTCGGCCTGGAGCTCGGGCGTCACGTTCTCGATCGCCACCCGCAGACTCGAGCGGTGCCGGAAGCGCGCCGCATCGATCGCCTCCTGCGGGTCCATCCCGAACTCGATCATGTTGAGCAGCACCTGCACGTGTCCCTGCGGCTGCATCGAGCCGCCCATCACGCCGAACGCCATCAACGGTTCGCCGTCCTTGGTCACGAACCCCGGGATCAGCGTATGGAACGGCTTCTTCCCGGGGGCGACCTGGTTCGGGTGCCCGTCCTCGAGCGTGAACCCGGCGCCGCGGTTCTGGAGCACGAACCCGGTGCCCGGGATGACGACCCCCGACCCGAAGTACTCGAAGTTCGAGTGGATGAACGACACCATGTCCCCGTCCTCGTCGGCCACCGCCAGATAGATGGTCTCGCTCGCCGTGGCCGCCTCGCCCGGCTCCGGCCGCTCGGCGGCGTGGCGCGGGTCGATGAGCGCGCGGCGCGCGTCCAGGTAGGCGGGATCGAGCAGCCGCTCCACCGACGTGTCCATGTAGTCCGGGTCGGCCACGTACCGGTCGAGATCGGCGAACGCGAGCTTCTTGGCCTCGATCAGCGTGTGGAGGTAGGCCGCCGAGTTGTGCCCCATGGCCTTGAGGTCGAACGGCTCCAGCAGCTCGAGCATCTGGAGGGCCGCCACGCCCTGGTTGGCGGGCGGAAGCTCCCACACCGTCCACCCCTCGTAGTCGGTCGAGATCGGCTGCACCGGCTCGACCTCCATGCCGGCCATGTCCTCCAGGGTCAGGTAGCCGCCCATGGGTGTGAGACCCTCGACGATCCTCCGCCCCAGCTCGCCACCGTACATGACGCCCGGCCCCTCGCGGGCGATGAGCCGGAGCGTGGCCGCCAGGTCCGGGTTCCGGAACCACTCGCCCGGGCGCGGCGCGCGCTCGCCGTCGATCAGGTAGGTGGCCGTGGCCCCGGGGTCCCGTTCGAGGAGGTCCACCAGCCCGGCCCACTGGCGCGCGATGATCGGCGACACGGGGAAGCCGTTCTCGGCCAGCTCGATGGCCGGCGCGAGCACCTCGGGCAGCGACAGGCGGCCATGATCGCGCACCAGCGCGGCCCACCCGGCCACGGCACCCGGCACGGTCACCGCGCCCGCGCCCTGGTAGGGCACACGATCGAATCCGTCGGCCCGGATGCGCTCCGGGGTCATGTTCGAGCCCGCCCGGCCGGTGGCGTTCAGACCCTCGAGCCGCCCCTCGTCCGCCAGCCAGAAGATCGCGAACAGATCGCCGCCCACACCGGTCATGTGCGGCTCCACGAGCGACAGGACGGCGGACGCCGCCACGGCCGCGTCGAAGGCGTTCCCGCCGCTCCGCAGGATCCCGAGCGCGGCCGACGACGCCAGCGGCTGGCTGGTGGCCACCATGGCGTGCGGCGCGTACACGGTCGAGCGGCCGGCGATCGGGGCCGGGGCGCCGGGCGCGTCCTGGGGCCGGTCCGCGGCGCCGGCCCCCGCCGGCGAGCAGGAGACGAGGGGCACCAGCCCGGTGACGGCGAGGAATGGGATCCGGTGTCGTCGCATGAAAACCTCGAGGCAGGAGACGTTCAGGACAGTTTGAACCGGGGCCGAGGCACCACGCAACGCGGGATCGCGGGGGCCCGTTGCGCCGTCTGGACCCCTCATCGAGCTTGGTTTCTCTCTGAACGCGACCTGGTCTGGTTCGATACGAGGAGCGAACGATGCACGCACGGTACCCGTCGAGGAGCATCTCCGTCCTGGCCCTGTCCGTCTGGCTGGCGGCCTGCTCCGGCGGCGACGTCGGCGAGACGGCGAGCGGCAGCGGCGCGCCGACCGACCAGGACCTCGAGTCGCGGGCGCGGGAGATCCACGACGCCGTGATCACGATCGACACGCACGACGACATCCCGTTCGACTTCGCCACGCCCGCGGTCGATCCGCTCGACGCGGACCGGCAGGTGAACCTGGAGAAGATGCGCGCCGGCGGGCTCGACGTGGCCTTCTTCGCCGTGTACGTGGGCCAGACGCCGCGCACGCCGGCGAACACCGAGAAGGCGAAGGCGGATGCGATGACCAAGTTCGAAGCGATCCACCGCATGACGGACGAGATGTACCCCGATCGAATCGGGCTGGCGTACTCGGCCGACGACGCGGTCCGCCTCCACGACGAGGGGAAGCTCGTGGCGGCGATCGGCATCGAGAACGGGTACGTGATCGGGCACGATCTGTCGCTGCTCGAGACCTACCACGACCTCGGGGCGCGGTACATCACGCTCGCGCACAACGGCAACAACGACATCGCCGACTCCGCGCAGCCCAGCGAGGAGTTCGGGGACACGCCGGGCGAGAACGGAGGCGTGAGCGAGTTCGGCGAGCGGGTGATCGCCGAGATGAACCGGGTCGGGATCATGGTCGACGTGTCCCACATCTCGAAGGAGGCGAGCCTCGACGCGATGCGGCTGTCGCGCGCCCCGGTGATCGCGTCGCATTCCGGCGTTCGCGCGCTGACCGACCACCCGCGCAACATGGACGACGAGCAGCTCCTCGCGCTCAAGCAGAACGGCGGCGTGATCCAGGTCGTGGCCCTCGACGACTTCGTGAGGGCGCCCGCGCCGGGGCGCGTGGCCGCCATCGACTCGCTGCGCGCGGCGATCGGCGGGGACGAGCCCTCCGCCATGAGCGACGAGCGGCGCGCCGCGTGGCGAGACGGGATGGCCCGCATCGACGAGCGATTCCCGGGCCCCGACGTGTCCGATTTCGTGGATCACATCGACTACGCGGTGAAGCTGATCGGGATCGACCACGTCGGGATCAGCTCGGACTTCGACGGCGGCGGCGGGGTCGTGGGCTGGTCGGACGCGTCGGAGACGTTCAACGTCACGCTGGAGCTCGTGCGGCGTGGCTACTCCGAGGACGAGATCCGCCAGCTGTGGGGCGGAAACACGCTCCGGGTGTGGCGCGCGGTCGAGGACGTGGCGGCCGAGCTGCAGGGCGCCGGGCGCTGACCGGGCCCGACCCCGCGGGCACGCCCCGCCTCAAAGGTGGCGCAGGAAGCGCTCCGGGTTGGCCAGGAAGTCCCGCGTCAGGTTCACGTGCTCGACCTCCCCGTAGGGGACGGCGCGCAGCGGGCCCCCATCGCAGCTCAGGATCGTGGCGTCGGGCATCGCCATCAGCATCGGTGAGTGCGTGGCGATGAGGAACTGGCAGCCGCGATCGCGCGCCGACTCCATGAGGATCGACAGGAAGGCGAGCTGGCTCGTGGGCGACAGGGCCACCTCTGGCTCGTCGAGCAGGTAGAGCCCGTCGGGGACGAGCCGGGCCCGGAAGAAGGCGAGGAACTGCTCGCCGTGCGAGCGCGCGTCCATGTCATCTCCGTAGCGCTCCCTGAGCTGGCCGGCCGAGCCGAGGTGCGTCCCCAGCAGGCGTCCGAGGTCGGCCGGGGCCATGTCGCGGTGCTCCGCGCGGAGGCGCTCGGCCTCGCGCTCGTACTCGATCACCTCGCGCTTCACCCGGCTCACGAACCCGAAGAAGTCCTCGGCGCGCATGAAGAAGCCGCGGTGCGTGCGTCGATTCCACGTCAGCCGGAGGGCGTCGGCCAGTGGCCGGACCGCCGCGAGCGTCGGATCGCGGTCGAGCGAGTGCGTCCCCACGCCCACGATGCGCGCCGCGAGCGCCACGGCCTCGAGCAGCGTGCTCTTCCCGCTCCCGTTCTCCCCCACGAGGATCGTGACGGGCCGCTCGAGCTCGAGGTCCAGACCGGCCAGCGAGGGGATGCCGAACGGGAAGCGCGTGTCGTCGCGCGGGTCGAGCGTCAGCCGGCGGAGCTGGATCACGCGGGCGTCGCCGCCGCTACTCCAGGAGGTCCACGATGGCCGACTTCGAGAGCAGCTCGGAGAACACGTACGGCTCGGCATCGGGGCGATACAGCACGTAGAACGGGATCCCGTAGCGCCCGAAGGAGGCCAGGAATCCGGCGATCGCGTCGTCGCGCCGGGTCCAGTCGGCGCGCATCGCGAGTACGTCGTGGCGCTCGAACGCGCCCGCCACCTCCTCGGTCTCGAGGAACAGGCGCTCGTTCACCTTGCAGGTGAAGCACCAGTCGGCGGTGACGTCCACGAACACGTAGCGGCCGCGGGCGGCCTCGGCCTCGGCGCGCTCGAGGTCGAACGGCTCCCAGGCGATCAGCCGGTCCTCGGGGGCGACGCCCAGGGTCCGACGTCCGGGCTCGCCGCGGCCTGCCGCGGCGTAGGCGATGCTCGCGAGGCCCAACACGACCGCCACCGCACTGGCGAGCCGGCCGGAGGCGCGGCGCTCGCGGCCCCGGCGAGCCGCCCACAGCGCCGCGGCCACCCCGAGGAGCCCGAGCTCGAAGAAGGCGAGCCGCTCGGCCGACACGAGGCCCGACAGGACGTACAGCAGCCACACGGCGGTGGCGGCGAGCAGGAACCCCATGACGACCCGGAAGCCACCCATCCACGGCCCCGGTCGGGGGAGCGCGCGTGCCGCCGACGGGGCCGCGGCGAGCAGCAGGTACGGGGACGCCATGCCCACCCCGATCGAGGCGAACATCGCGAACGTGGTGGCCGCGCTCTGCGTGAGGGCGAACCCGAGCGCCGTGCCGAGAAACGGGGCCGAGCAGGGCGTCGCCATCAGCGTGGCGAACAGCCCCGTGGCCAGGTGCCCACCCACGCCCTCGCGCGGCCCGGCGGTTCCCACGCGGGCCAGCGACCCGGGGAGCGGGATCTCGAACAGACCCCACAGGTTGAGCGTGAACAGGAGCACCACGACCGTCAGCGCCGCCACGAAGAGGGGCTCCTGGAACTGGATCCCCCACCCCACGGCCACACCCGCGGCGCGCGCCGCGACCGCCGCGACGGCGAGCAGCAGGAACGAGAGGACGATCCCGAGCGCGGTGGCCAGGCTCCCGGACACCACGGCTCGCCGTCCGCCTCCCGCGCTCCTCACCAGACCCAGCACCTTGAGCGACAGAACCGGCAGCACGCACGGCATCGCGTTGAGGATCAGCCCGCCCACGAAGCCGAGGATCAGGAACCACACGAAGCCACGCGGCCCGCCACCGGCCGCGCCGGCCCCGGAGGAGGACCGCATCGCCGCGCCGGCCTCGAAGATCGCGGCGTTCTCCTCGATCGCCGCGCCACCCGGCCCGACCGTCAGACCGAGGGTCGCCTCGACGGTGACGGGCGCCAGACAGACCTTGTCATCGCAGGACTGGTAGGTGATCGCGCCCCGGATCGGGTACGTGCCGGGAGGCGTCCCGTCGGGTACGCGGACGTCGCTCCGCACGACCACCTCGCCGTCGAACACGGAGATCGCCTCCGCGGCGTAGCTGAACGTCCGCATGGCGCCCGGCGGATACGCGGGCTCGGTAGCGGGCGGCCACCGGGGAGGGGTGTCGAGCACGAGCGTGGTGGGGATCAGGTTGTCGTAGGTGGGCACGTGGCTGTTCGTGTGCCACCCCGGCTCGATCGTCAGGATCGCGGCGACCCGGGCCACCCCGCCGGGCTCGTACGCCGTGCGGTCCACCACCAGGCGCACGTCGCCGCGCTCGAGGTCGAAGGGCTCCTGCGGCGAGATCTGCCCGGACGCGGGCCGCGCGCCGCCAGCCGCGGCCAGCACACCTGCCACGGCGCACGCGACGCCCGCCTTCGCTCTGTTCCACGGACCCGTCCGCACCGTCCGCACTCCTCCGCGCCTGGCTCGTGGTCGGCCGATCTCCCCGGGCCGGTCGCCCGTTCGGGATGCGGGAACATAGTCCCCGCTCTCGCCCCGCAACAAAGCGCGCGCCGCTGTGGTTCGCGGCACGAGCCGATGGTGTAGCTTGCGGTCGGAGCGCGGAACCCGGAACGGAGGTGTCGGATGTCGATGATGCAGGCGTTCATCTCGGAGCTCGACAGGGAGACGCCGGCGACGCGCACCATGCTGGAGCGGGTGCCGGCGGACAGGCTGGGCTGGCGTCCGCACGAGCGCTCGATGAGCCTCGGACAGCTCGCCCTCCATGTGGCGCAGGTGCCGGGCGTGATCTCGGGCTTCCTCGTGGTCGACGAGCTCCCGGCTCCGGAGTTCGGCGAGCCTCCCTCGCCGGCCTCGAAGGACGAGATCCTGAGCGCGCTGGAGGACAGCCTCGAGACCGCGAAGCGCACGCTGGCCGGGATGGACGACGAGGCCGCCAACGGGATGTTCCGCCTGGTCTCGGGGGGCGAGGAGGTCCTCGCCCTGCCCAAGGTGGCGCTCGCCCGGGCGATCCTGCTCAACCACTGGTACCACCACCGGGGTCAGCTCTCCGTCTATCTGAGGATGCTGGACATCCCCGTACCGGCCACGTACGGGGCGAGCGCGGACGAGAACGCATTCGCGCGCTGAGACGAACCGACACCCGGAGGCGGACATGAAGCGCTGGGGGCTGCTGCTCCTGCGGGTGAGCACCGGCTGGCTGCTCGTCCTGTGGGGCCTCGACAAGCTGGTTAACGTGGATCACTCCGTCCGGGTCGCCGAGACCTACTACTTCGGCATCGGGACCTCCAGCCTGTTCCTGAACGCGTTCGGCGTGCTCGAGGTCCTGCTCGGCATCCTCGTCGTCCTCGGGGTGTGGCGACGCCGCGTATATCCCCTCATGGTCGCCACGCTCGCGGTGACCGCGATCGGCGTGTGGCGGTCGATCCTCGACCCGTGGGGGTGGGTGCTGGAGGACACGACCGTCCTGTTCTACCCGTCGCTGATCATCCTGGCCGGCGCCCTCACCCTGTGGGGCACGATCGAGGAGGACGCGCTCGCGCTGGACGCCCGCCGGTGAGGGGACGCGCAGCGGGCTACGGGCGCCGGGCGACCGCGGTCCTCGCGGGCTTCGTCGTCGCGGCGTGCGGCCCGACCAAGGGGCATGCCCAGACGTCGTCGGACGGAGGAGCCGGGCCGGTGTCGCGACGCGTGGCGATCACGTTCGACGACCTGCCGGCCAACAGCTTCCGTCCGGGGCTCGAGGCCTTTCGCCGGGTGACGGGCCCCCTCGTCGCGGGGCTCGCGCGACACGAGATTCCCGCCATCGGGTTCGTGAACGAGTCGAAGCTGTACGTGGACGGCGAGCTGCGCGAGGAGCGCGTGCGTCTGCTCGGCACGTGGGTGGAGGCGGGGCTCGAGCTCGGCAACCACTCGTATTCACACCCGGATCTCCACTCGACCCCGCTCGACGCGTACGAGCGAGACGTCCTGCGTGGCGAGGAGGTGACGCGCCGGCTGCTGGCCACCGTCGGCCGCCTGCCGCGCTTCTTCCGGCACCCGTTCCTGCACACGGGCACGAGCCTCGAGGTGCGCGACGCGTTCGACGCGTTCCTGGCCGAGCACGGCTATCGCGTGGCCCCGGTGACGATCGACAACCAGGAGTGGATCTTCGCGCGGGCCTACGACCACGCGCTCGCGCGCCACGACGACGCGCTCGCCGACCGCATCGCGGACTCCTACCTCGCCTACATGGACGGCGTGTTCGCCTACTACGAAGCGCAGTCGGTGGCGCTCCTCGGCCGCGAGATCCGGCAGGTCCTGCTCGTGCACGCCAACCAGCTCAACGCAGACCGCATCGATCGGCTGCTCGGCCTCATCGAGGCACGCGGGTACGCGTTCATCCCGCTCGACGAGGCGCTCGAGGACCCGGCGTACGAGCACACGGACGAGTACGCGGGCACGGGCGGGATCACGTGGCTCCACCGCTGGGCGCTGACCGAGGGGAAGCGGGGGGAGTTCTTCGCGGGCGAGCCCGAGGTGCCGGCGTTCGTGCAGGCGGTGTTCGACGATCCCCCGGCCCCGGATGGCGGGGCGCCTCTCAGCGGCCGAGGAGGGATCGGTACGCGCCCGGAGTCAGCCCCGTCTCGGAGCGGAACACCCGCGTCAGGTGGCTCTGGTCCGAGAACCCCCTCCGAAAGGCCACCGAGCTGATCGAGGGCGTGCGCGAGCGCAGGAGCGCGGCCGCCTCGCGCACGCGCCGCGCCCGCAGGCGCTCGGTGATCGAGCAGCCAAAGTGCCGGCGGTGGGCGCGCGCGAGGGCGACCGGGTGGACGCAAGCCGCGCGCGCCAGCTCCCGCACGCGCCGCGGGCTGGCGAACGTGTCCTCGAGCTCCTCGGCGACCCTGGCCAGCCAGGCGGGCGGAGGGCCGGCGATCGGCGGCTCGGGCCCGAAACGGACGGCGTCGAGCAGCTCGAGAAGTCCGTCTTCGAGATCGTCGTCGGGGGCTCCTCCCCGCGAGGCGCGCACGATCTCGAGAAAGCGCCGCGCGTCGCGCCCGCCATGCGTCCAGCCCCATGCGTCGGGAGGGTCGCGCTCGCTGGATCCCCTCGGCGCCCCGTCCTCGAGCTCGATCTGGAACGTGGTCGCGCCGGCCGGTCCGATGCGGGTGGAGTGCTCGGTGCCCGCGGGCTTGAACACGACGCTCAGCGGGGTCGCATCCTCGTGCACGGAGCCCACGTCCTCCTCGAGCGAGCCCCCGAACACGAGGGTCACCGAGGTGCGCTCGTGGTGGTGGCGGGGCTGCCGTAGCGCCGCCGGATAGGTCACCTCGCGCAGGACGGCGCCGGGGAGGCGAATCGGGTGGCGCGCGTCTGCGGTCATCGGTACATCAGACCCACTCGACTCCGACAGGTTGCTGGCCGCTTTCTCCGGAGGACCCCGATGCGCGTGCCCCCGTTCGCGATGGAGCGCTGGCAGTCCACCTACGAGCACCGCGTGGACTACAACCTCTCCGAGAGCGGCGTCCACCCGCTCACCCTGGACGAGCTCATCGAGCTCACGGGGCTCGATCCCGCCGGCATCCCGCTCGGCTACAGCCAGAGCGACGGCTCCGACGAGCTCAAGGCCCGCATCGCGGCACTATACGACGGAGCCGCCCCCGACAACGTAGTGGCCACGACGGGGGGTGCCGAAGCCAACTACGTCGTTCTGTGGAGCCTGGTTTCCGGAGGCGACCGGGTCGTGTCCCTCGAGCCTACCTACGGACAGACGCCGGGGCTCGCCGAGGGGCTGGAGGCCGAGCTGGTCCGCGTCCCGCTCGAGGAGGCACGCGGGTGGCAGCCCGCGCCCGGGGCGGTGCGCGCGGCGGTCACCCCGGGAACGCGTCTCGTGATGCTCACGAATCCGAACAACCCCACGGGCGCCGTGCTGACGGCCGAGGCGCGCGAGGAGATCGTGTCGGCGGCCGCCGCCGTCGGTGCCTGGATCCTGGCCGACGAGGTGTACACGGGCGCGGAGCGGTCGGGCCCCGAGACCGCGAGCTTGTTTGGAAGCTACGAGCGGGTGATCGCGACGGGATCGCTCTCCAAGGCGTACGGCCTCCCGGGTCTGAGGCTCGGTTGGGTGGTCGCTCCGGCCGAGCTGCACGAGGAGATCTGGGCCCGTAAGGACTACACGACGATCACCCCCAGCGCGCTGTCGGACGTGGCCGCCGCGCGCGTCCTGGCGCCGCCGGTGAGGGCCCGCATCCTCGAGCGGACGCGCGGCATCATCCGCGACAACCTCCCCAGGCTCACTCGCTGGCTGGAGGGATCGGGCGGGTCGTTCCGGTTCCGCCCCCCGGACGCGGGGGCGATCTGCTACGTGCGCTACGACCTCGACGTGGGCTCCTCCGAGCTGGCCGAGCGGTTACGGGCCGAACGAAGCGTGCTCGTCGTGCCGGGGGACCATTTCGGCATGGATCGCCACCTGCGGATCGGATTCGGCAATCCGGCCCCCGAGCTGGAGCACGCGCTGGATCGCATCTCGGATCTGCTCGATGCGCTGCGCGCGGCCTAGAAGCCTGTTCAACAGGCTCCCGGCGTCCCGCTCAGGCCCTCCAGCTGGAAGGCAGCGACGCCCGATGCCGGCGGACGGCCCACGCGAGCGCCGCCACGGCGACGAGCATGGCCGCCAGAACCACGATCCGCCTGAGCGTCCCCCCGGTGCTGCGATCGGACAGATCGGCGCGCAGGTCGTCGAACAGACCCGACGGGTCGTGCAGGACGCCACCCTTCACGACCCGTGACACGATCTCCATGTTCCGGATGTCGGCCAGCGGGTCGCCCTCCAGGACCACGAAGTCGGCCAGCTTTCCCGGCTCGATCGTGCCCAACGAATCGGACACCCCGATCGCGGCCGCCGCCTCCCGCGTGGCTGCCGCCAGCGCCGCCTCGGGATCGAGCCCCGCCGCAACCAGGGCGCGCATCTCCGCGAGGATCGAGAGCCCCGGTACGAGGGCGCCGCCCGAGCCGGTGACAACCGCGCCGCCGGACGCGTGGAAATCGCGCACCCACGCGCGGGCGAGGTCGAGCTCCACGGCCTCGGGCGCCCGCGCGTCCTCCGCGTCGTCCCGATCGGGCCCGGTCGTCCCGCCGGCGGTCGGAGCGGCTCGCAGCGCGGCCACCAGCCATGGCAGCTCGAGCAGGCGGTGGAGCCCGACGGACAGACGGTACGGCTCGACGCGGAGCTCGCGCGCGAGCAGGCGTGGCTCGAGCCACACGTTCCGCCGCGCCCACACGGCGGGCGCGGCGTCCGAGCCGGCCATGTCCACGTCCTCGAGCTCGACCACGCGCGGCAGCATCCCGGTCCGCCCCATGACCCGGCGCGGCACGGGCCGGGTGGCGTCACGCGCGGCGGCGGTCTCCGTCTCCGCACCCGGCCCCGGGTCGCCCTCGTACACGACGCGCTCGGTGGTCACCCCGAGCAAGAAGCGCAACCGCTCGCGGCGTGCCACCTCGTCGGACCTCGCGTCCAGGGCGCGCGGCACATCGACATCCAGGAGTCCGGGAACGATCCAGAATCCGGTCGCATCCACCCGACGGGCGCCCGCCGGCGCCGTGCACGCGCCGGGGCCGCCCGCACAGGAGATCCGTCCGCCCTCGACGACGATCACGGCGCCGGGGCGCGGCGGCGCGCCGGTCCCGTCGATGAGCGTGCCGCCCGACACCACGAGTGGCCCCTCCCGGGCGGCGCACGCTCCGACGACCACGGCGGCGAGCGCGAGACCCACCATGCGGGCACGTCGCGCCCGGCGTCGATCGCGTGCGGGGGGTCGATCGGTCGTCGTCACACGTGCAACGTAGGCACCCGACCCTCGAGCCGGATCCCTCCCAGCAGCCACAGGACGACCCCGTACGTCGCCGCGCCCACCGCCACCGACAGCAGGGCGGATCGCGGCTGGACGACGAGCAGCACCAGCGCCATGAGCAGCGTGGCCAGCAGGGGTCGCAGGTAGCGGGCGAGCGGGGGCCCGTGGAACGACAGCGGGCGAGCGGCGGCCATCGCGAGCCCCATTCGGACCCCCTCCGTGATGACGGTCGCCGTCGCCGCCCCGAGGATCCCGAAGGTCGGGACGAGGAGGAGATTGAGACCGAGGTTGAGCCCGGCGGCGACCGCCGTGAGTCGCAGGATCTTCCCCTCGCGACCCTTCGACATGAGGCCGATGACCGGCAGATCGCGGAGCAGGGCGAGCGGCACGGACGCGGTCAGCACCGCGAGCGCCGGCCCCGACGGCCCGTAGTCGCCACCGAACACCAGCGCGATGATCGGACCGGCCAGGATGGCGCCCCCCACCGCGACCGGCAGCCCGACAGCCAACACTTGCGCGTGCGCTGTGCCGTACAGCTCCCGCTGCTCGTCGGGTCTCGCCTCGAGACGGGTCAGCGTGGGCAGGAGGCTCAGCGCATAGGCGACCCCGAGATTCGAGAGGAAGCTGATCAGCGTGTAGGCCGCGGCGTAGTAGCCGACATCCGCGCGAGCGCCGAACACCCGGATGAAGATGAGGTCGGCGTTGTAGATCATGAGCCCGAACATTGCGCTCAGGACCAGAGGGGCCGCCCGGCGGGCGAGGGGCCGCAGCCGCTCGAGATCCAGCCTGGGACGCAGGCGGAATCCGTCGAGGTGCAGGCTCCAGAGCAGGATGGCGGCGGCGAGGAGATCGCCGGCCAGCTTGGCGAACGGCACGCGGACCAGGTGCGCTGGGGCCCGAACGATCGCCAGCACGAGGAGCACCATGGTCACCTCGCCCACCGTGCGGGCCAGCGCGACGAGCCGCGTGCGCTCCCGCCCGACGTGGATCCACCGCGGCCCCAGACCGACGGCCAGCAGGGTGAGGCCGTACGCCGCCAGCACGGGCCCTTCGGGCGCCGGGAGGATCCACAGCCCGACGGCGCCGAGGATCGCGATGAGGACGATCGAGAGGAGCGTCCGGGCCGTCAGCGCCGAGGCGACCAGCGCCTCCGCCTCGCCACCGGCCGCGGCCATCTCACGCACACCGAGCCCGAGGTCGAAACCGGCGTCGGCGATGCGGCTGAAGTACAGGACGACGGCGGCGGCCAGCTCGAGAGCGCCGTACGACGCGGCGCCCAGCGTGCGCGCCACGTACACGGTCGCCCCGAAGGCGACCACACGGGCCACGACCTCGCCCGACCCGAGGGCCATGAAGTTCCGGGCGACGAGACGATCGGATCGGGGCTCGCTCACGGGGGATCGAACGCCGGGCTCGGGACAGGTGACGCGTGGCGAGCGTGGGAACGCATGGCTCGACCCGGAGCGTGAGGGATGCGTGGCGGGCTTCAGGACGGGGCGGAAACTGGCCGAAGGTGTAGCCATTGTGCAACATGCTGCCCGGGAGGACCCGGCGCGCGGGCCCCGTCGGTACGCGGAAGCCCTTGTCGCACGGGCATGACCGGCACGCGGCGCGGGGTAGCCGCCACGTGGTCCCGCGCGTGCGACCGGAGACGGAGCCGTTCTTGCGAGACCGGGAAGCACGGATCGCACGGAGCTTCGGCCGCGGAGAGGTCAGGGTGACGCCTCACAATCGACAGCTGCTCTCGGTCGTCGTGCCGGTCTACAACGAGGCCGAGGGGATCGACGCATTCTACGAGCGCGCGAGCGTGGCGCTGGAGGCGCTCGACGACCTCGACCACGAGATCCTGTTCGTGGACGACGGGAGCTCGGACGGGAGCCTCGAGCGGCTCGCGGCGCTGTCGGCGCGCGACGGCGCGGTCCGCGTGATCAAGTTCTCGAGGAACTTCGGACACCAGATCGCGATCACGGCCGGCATCGACCACGCGGAAGGCGACGCGGTGGTCGTGATCGACGCCGATCTGCAGGATCCACCCGAGGTGATCGGCGACTTCGTCGCCAGGTGGCGAGAGGGCTACGACGTCGTGTTCGGGGTGCGCACCGAGCGCGATGGCGAGACGCGCGCCAAGCTGGTGACGGCGCGGCTGTTCTACCGGCTCCTGCGCCGCTTCACCCAGGTCGAGATCCCCGTCGACGTGGGAGACTTTCGGCTCATGAGCCGCCGGGCCGCCGACGTCCTGCGCGGGATGCGCGAGAAGGACCGCTTCGTCCGCGGGCTCGTGAGCTGGCTCGGCTTCAGGCAGATCGGCATTCCGTACCGGCGCGATCCCCGGTTCGCGGGCGAGACCAAGTACCCGTACCGCAAGATGATCAAGTTCGCGGTGGACGGGATCACCTCGTTCTCCAACGCGCCGCTCAAGCTGGCGTCGTGGCTCGGCTATCTGTCCTCGTTCCTCGCGTTCCTGTACCTGGCCAGCGTGTTCGTGCAGAAGCTCATGGGCGGCACCGTCCAGGGGTGGGCGACGATCATGGTCGGCCTCCTCTTCCTGGGTGGCGTACAGCTCATCTGCCTGGGGATCATCGGCGAGTACATCGGCCGCATCTTCAACGAGATCAAGCCGCGACCCATGTACGTCGTGGAGGAGGTCATCGCCCGCGGCGGCATCGGGCGCGGGACGCGCGCCGTCGAGGATGCCGCGCGGCGCGAGGCGACGCCTGCTGGCGAGGCCCCGGCGCGGGTCGTCCGCTGAGCTCCACCCGCTCCCTGTTCGTCACCGGCTCCACCGGCTTCGTGGGCCGCCGGCTGCTCGAGCGGCTCGATCCGGACGCCTTCTCCCACGTCCGGCTGCTCATCCGACGCGAGGTCGCGCTCCCTCCCCGGCTCGCGGACGACCGGCGCGTCGAGCGCATCCGGAGCGGCCTCGAGCGGCCCGAGCGCTATGCCGGCGCGCTCGACTCCGGGACGGTGGTGCTCCACCTCGCCGGCCGCACCGGGAACGCGCCGCAGGCCGCGTTCACGCGCGACAACGTGGAGGGAACCCGCGCCCTCCTGGAGGCGGCCGAGGCGGGCGACGTGGCGGGTCTCATCTTCGTGAGCACGATCGCCGTCCACTTCCCCGCCTCGGCGCACTACCCGTACGCGTCGTCGAAGCGCGCCGCGGAGCGCCTCGTGCGCGACTTCCCGTGCCCGTGGACGATCGTCCGCCCGACGATCGTGCTCGGACGCGAGTCCCCCATCTGGAACAAGCTGGCCGCGCTGGCCAGGGGTCCGTTGCTCGTGGTGCCCGGTGCCGGAACGCCCAGGATCCAGCCCATCCACGTTGACGACCTGGTCGACGTGCTCCTCTCGGTGGCCGCTTCCGGACCTTTCGACCGACGGGCGCACGATCTCGGCGGGGCCGATGTGCTCACCGTGGAGGACTTCCTGCGCCGCGCGCACCGACGCTTCCACGGACGCCGGGGCCCGGCCGTGCGCGCGCCGTTCCGGCTCGGCGTGCCGCTCCTGCGCGCCGCGGAGCGGCTGTCGCCGCTCCCGCTACCGGTCACCGAGGGGCAGCTGTCGAGCTTCCTGTACGACGGCGTCGTGGTCGACGATGGCCTCCAGACGGGGCACCGCGCGGAGCCGCGCGGCGTCGAGGCGATCCTCGATGACCTGATCCCACGCGGGAGAGCGCGGGCTCGCTGACGCCGGCGACAGATCCGACGGACCCCGTCGCGGTTGGGCCGTACCCGGGCGGCGCGATACCTTCTCGACATGCTGAGGCTCCATCCGTTCGAGTATCACCGCCCCACCGCGGTGGCCGACGCCCTGTCGCTCCTCTCGCAGCACGACGGTAACGTCATGCCGATCGCGGGCGGCACCGACCTCGTCCCCAATATGAAGCACGGGCTGTTCACCCCCGGCCACCTCGTGTCGCTGCGCGCGGTCCGCGACATGCGCGGCATCGAGGTCGGGTCCGGGGCGGTCCGCATCGGGGCGTGCGAGACGCTCGACTCGATCGCCCGCCACCCCGACATCCGGCGGGCGCTTCCCGCCCTGGCGGCCGCCGCGGGGCTGGTGTCCGGACCGCAGCTCCGGCGCATGGGGACGATCGGGGGCAATGTGTGCCTCGATACACGCTGCACGTACTACAACCAGACCCGGTTCTGGCGGAAGGCGCTCGGCTACTGTCTCAAGAAGGACGGCGACGCGTGTCACGTGGTGAGGGGTGGCACACGGTGCGTGGCGGCACACTCGGCGGACACGCCCCCCGTCCTCATGGTCCTGGACGCCGCGCTCGACATCGCCGGCCCCGACGGCGAGCGGTCGCTCCCGATCGACGAGTTCTTCACCTCCGACGGGGTGTGGAACCGGGTGATCGGACGGAACGAGCTCGTGGTGGGCATTCGCATCCCGATCCCGGGCGACGGCACGCGCACCGCGTTTCAGAAGCTCCGCGCCCGTGAGTCGATCGACTTCCCGCTCGCCAACCTGGCCGTATCGGTCACCCGCGGTGCGGGCGGGCGGGTCGAGGCGCTCGGGATGGTGGTCTCCGCGATGGGTTCCTACCCGCGCAAGCTGGGGCGGGTGGAGCAGGCCGCGCTCGGGAACCCGCTCGACGCGAACGTGATCGACGCGATCGCGGAGCAGGCCTTCAGGCAGTGCCACCCGCTGGACAACGTCACCGTCGACAAGGAGTGGCGCCGCGCCATGATCCCGGTGCTGACCCGTCGGGCGCTGCGCGAGATCGCGGCCGCCTGACGGGGGACGCGGGACTCACTGGATCCCGAACAGCTCGCCGAGCGGCCAGTACAGGTTGTCCGCGAGGAACAGCACGTCATCGATCCCGAACAGGATCTCGTCCAGCGCCGCGAGCTCGGAGACGCTGAATCCTCCGCCTCCGGATGGGGCGAACGTGGGCTCGCTCACCGTGCCGCCGACAACCGCCTCCACCGATCCGTTGTGGCGGATCGTCCCGTCCTGCGCGTCGTCCACGATGTCGAGGTCGACCCGCGTGACGCCCGCTTCGCCCAGGATGTCGAACCGGAAGGTGAGATCCGACAGCGAGCCGTCGTTGGCGAGATCGCCATCCACTTCGAGGTGGACGCGCGTCCCCTCGGCCGACACCACCTCGTGGACGAGCGACACCAGCGTGAGATCGGCCGCATCGTCGGTCTCGAGCAGCTCGTCGAGATCGAAGTCGAAGCGCCCGTTCCGGTCCTCGATGAACCCCTGGGCGAGCAGGTCGACCACGATGCCGGTGGACAGGGACCCGAACGCCCCGTCCACGACGTAGTCGGCGAGCGCGAGGCCGGAGCCGCTCGTATCGTCGAACGCCCGCACGCGGAGCCTCGTCGACACGGCATCGCTCTGGTCGATGAGATCCACGAACCCGATCGGAAACAACGGCAACGCCGGCAGGCGGCTCTGGGCATCGAGGGTATAGAGGATGAAGCGCACGCCGTTCGGCGGTGCCCCGCCGAGCGACTCGTCGAGCACGTAGGCGTCGAGGCCGGCGTCGTACACGAACGTCGCGCCGAGGTAGTTGATCGGGAACAGCGGCACGGCCGTTTGGCCGCGTGACAGCCGCAGGGTCCGCTCCGCGACCGCCCGTCGCAGCGCCTCGGGGACGAACGCGGGCGCCAGCGACGTACGGGGTGTCAGGCCGCGGACCCCGCCGGCGCGCGGGACGCGCGAGGCCGAGCTCGTGAGCCCGAGCGCGTAGGAGATCAGTCGCACGTGCGCCACGGCCACGTTGTCCGCGGCGAAGCGCAGCGAATAGATGGATGCCGCGGTCGCCTGCGGAGAGAACGGTCCGCCCGGCGGCCCGATGACGTTGCCCGCGTCCGCACAGGCGCCCGCCCCCACCGCGAGCAGCGCGGTCAGCCCGATGCTCCGCACGGTTCGCCTCATGTCGACTCCCTTCGGGATGCGAGCGCGGACCGGCAGCCGGCGCCGTCTCGTCGTTCGCGTCGCATGTGGAAGACGAATTCGGACCCGCGCGCGTCACGCGGACGGCTGGTCGGGTGGCCCGGGGACGCCGTACGTTGGTACGCGTGAATGAGAGTGAATCCGTAAGATGATCGAGGAGGTGCAGATGCATACCGTAGATCAGGAGGTGACGATGCACACGTTGCCCGATCTCCCATACGCGTACGACGCGCTCGAACCATCCATCGATGCGCGCACGATGGAGATCCACCACGGCAAGCATCATCAGGGCTATGTCAACAACCTCAACGCGGCCCTCGAGGGGCACGACGATCTGGCCAGGAAGTCGGTGGAGGACCTGCTGCGCGACATGAGCGCCGTGCCAGAGGCTATCCGCACCACGGTGCGCAACAACGGTGGCGGTCACGCGAACCACAGCCTGTTCTGGACGGTCATGTCGCCGAGCGGCGGCGGCACGCCCTCCGGAGATCTCGCGGGCGCCATCGACGCGGCGTTCGGCTCCTTCGATGGGTTCAAGGACACGTTCCAGAAGACCGCGGGGTCGCGCTTCGGGAGCGGCTGGGGCTGGCTTGTCGTAAACGACGACGGCGCGCTCGAGAACTACTCGACCCCGAATCAGGACAGCCCGCTGATGAACGGAGACACGCCGATCCTGGGTGTCGACGTATGGGAGCACGCGTACTACCTCCATTACCAGAACCGCCGGGCGGACTATCTTTCCAACTGGTGGGACGTCGTCGATTGGGACGCCGTCGCCGCCCGGTACGACGCCGCGAAGGGAGGCTGACTCCCGGCGGGGACATCCCGGCCGCGCCTCGCGCGGTCGGGCGTCGTCCCCGGACCAACCCGAAGCGACTCCTATGACCGCAAGAGTGGGGATCCTGGTCGGGGGCGGTCCCGCGCCCGGCCTGAACAGCGCGATCGGCTCGGCCGCCCTCCAGGCCATCAACCAGGGGTGGGAGGTCGTCGGTCTGTACGACGGGTTCCAGCACCTGATGCGTGGGGACACGACCCGGATCGTCGCCCTCGACATGGACGGCGTGTCGCGGATCCACACCCGCGGGGGCTCGATCCTGCGCACCTCGCGGGCGAATCCGACCACGAGTCCGCAGACGCTGTCGAACACGGTCGCCGCGCTCGACGAGCTGGGCATCACGCGTCTGGTCACGATCGGCGGCGACGACACGGCTTTCGGGGCCCGCTCCGTGGCGGCGTCGGCGGAGGGAGATCTGCGCGTCGCGCACCTCCCCAAGACGATCGACAACGACCTCCCGCTGCCGGGGGACAAGCCGACCTTCGGCTACGAGACGGCCCGGCAGGTGGGGGCACGACTCGTCGAGAACCTCATGGAGGACGCGCTGACCACGCAGCGCTGGTTCTTCGTCGTGTCGATGGGGCGCAAGGCCGGCCACCTGGCGCTCGGGATCGGGAACGCGGCCGGGACGACCCTGACGCTCATCCCCGAGGAGTTCCCCGACCAGATCGAGCTGAGCGAGGTTGGCGATCTGCTGGAGGGCTCGATCCTCAAGCGCCAGGCGCAGGGACGTCCGTACGGGGTGGCGATGATCGCCGAGGGGATCGGCGAGAAGCTCAACCGCGAGAGCCTCGCCCGTCTGCCCGGTGTCCAGGTCGAGCACGACGCGTACGGCAACCTGAGGCTGTCGGAGATCCCCCTCCAGACGATCCTCAAGACCGAGGTCAAGCGCCGCTTCGCGGAGCGCGGCCAGGCGATCACGATCACGGACATGGACCTCGGATACGAGCTGCGCTGTGCGCCCCCGGTGCCGTTCGACATCGAGTACACGCGCACGCTGGGCTACGGCGCCATACGCTTCCTGCTCGAGGAGCCGGACGACGAGCGCCTCCGGTTCGGGGGACTCGTGTGCTTGGGGCGCGCCGGACACCTGCGTGTGCTCCCGTTCGACGAGGTCGCGGATCCCGTGACGGGCCGCACCCGGATCCGGCTGGTCGACACGGAGTCGGAGACGTACCGCGTGGCCCGCGAGTACATGCTGCGGCTGGAGCGCGAGGATCTCGAGGACCCGGAGACGCTGGCTGGGATGGCCTCCGCCGCCGGTCTGACGACCGACGAGGTGGTGCGGCGCTTCGGCCCCGTGGTGGGGTTGCGGCCCGCCGTTTCCGCGACGTCCTGAGCAAGCGGACGCCGGGCGAGACGCCCCTCCTCGACCCCACCCCGCGGGACGTCCGGGGCCAGCACGCCGGTCAGGAGTGACTTCTCTGCCGCTGCGCGACGTGATCCTGTTCGATCTCGACGGGACCCTGGTGGACTCCGCCGATCTGATCCTCGAGTCGTACCGGCACACGATGCGCGTGCACTTCGACGCGGTGCCGCCGGACTCCGTGTGGCTGCGCTCGCTGGGGACGCCCCTGCGGGCCCAGTTCCGTCAGTTCGTGGACACCGACGCCGAAGTGCAGGCGATGATCGACACCTACATCGAGCACAACCACCGGGAGCACGCGCGCCTCATCCGACGCTTCCCGGGCGTGGCGGATACGCTGGCGGCGCTGCTCGACCGCGGCGCGCGGCTGGGGATCGTGACCTCGAAGGCCGCCCGCGGGACGGCCATCAGCCTCGAGAGCTGCACGCTTCCGGCCGAGTGGTTCGAGGTCATCGTCACGTCGGACGAGCCGGTGCCGCACAAGCCCGACCCGGCCCCGGTGCGTCTCGCCATCGACCGCCTCGGGGTCGCGGCCGCGGACGTGGCGTTCGTGGGGGACTCGGTGTGGGACGTGCGCGCCGGTCTGGCGGCCGGAGTGCACACGGTGGCGGCGCTGTGGGGGCCGTTCTCCGAGGGCGAGCTGGCCCCCGAGCGCCCGCACCGCATGATCGACCGTCCGTCCGATCTGCTCGTCGATCCCGATACCTAGGGACGGTCGCTCACACGCTCACTCGCTCACTCGAAGCGCACCATCATCCAGCGCACCTCGGGGATGTCGGCCTCGAGGCTCAGCCGGGCGGGGGTTCCGTCGTGCTCGAAGTACACGTAACCCACCGAGCCCGACTCCCGGGACAGCGTGACGCCCCCGCCGGTGCCGACATCGGCCTCTGGGACGAATCTCGAGCCGAGGCTCTCGCGCCAGGAGTCGAGGACGGTGTGATTCTGGAGATCGGCATTCTTCGTCCGATCGTCCGCCGCGTTGGCGAGCGCGTACAAGAGGACGGCCCTGGTCGGATCGAAGCCGGGGGCGATAGCCCCCAGACGTCCGGCGAGGCCGTCTCCCGAATACGTCGGATCGGTAGAGGGGTACCAGCCTTCGAGCGCGCCGAGCAGGACCGCCGAGAGCGCCGGCTCGTAGAGGGATCCCGCGCGTGTGGCATCGAGAAACAGCTGTCTCAGGAAGCCCGCGGTCTGGCCGTAGCCGTCGCGGATGCGTCCGGTGGCGACCCTCAGGTTCCGCAGCATCCGGTCCAGGTAGATGTTCGCGGCGGGCTGGCTCGCGTCGCGGTTTCCGGCCAGCGGCTGGAGCGACAGGCCCCGTAGCACCTCCTGACGCACCAGGTCGGCTCCACCCTCCAGCGCCCAGGAGGTGGTTGGCGGCGCGCTCGCCGGATCGGCACTCCGACCGGCCTCGTACGCGAGCTGCCACACGTGCGTCAGCTCGTGAGCGAACAAACCGACGCGATCCGCTTCGAACGCGAGCCCGTCGGGAAGTCGCAGGCTCACGCCCGCCATTCCGATGCCGTTCACCTCCTGCCCGACCGTGACCCCGCACACGCACACCGGGATGCGATCGAACACGATGTCCACCAGGATCTGCTGCGAGCCCAAGCTCGTGTGGACGGGCCGGTCGAGCAGCGTCCGTCGAAGGAGGGGAAGGACGCGCAGGATCCCGATCTTGGCCAGGTTCGTGAGGATGGGCTCCAGCCGGGCGCGGTCGTCCTCCCGCAAGGAGCGCGACACGCTGAACACGAACGGCGCCCTCACGAGGAAGATCTGGACCGCCCTCGGGCTTCCTCCCGTGAACAGTCCGAACGACTCCGGGAGTGTGAGCGTGTCTCCCGGGCTCCACAGCCGCTCGTGACAGAAGACCCCGAACCCGGGGTCCGTGGGGCACGCCGGACTCGCCGCGGCTCCGGCGGACAGCCGCACGACGCGGTCGGTCATGGCATCGTCGTCGGGCCGCGGCTGCGGACGTGGGGTGAGGGCACGGCTCGTGATCGGCCCGCCGTCGATCCCCGTGCCCGCCCGGATCGTGACCGTATATGGATCCTGCTCGGGGACGAGGAGCTCGGGGGAGACCCGCGCGGCTTGCACGAAGCGGGTGTCGAAGAAGGCGACCGCGTACCTGGCGCGCTCGAGCCCGAGCTCCACGCAGGAGGTCCCGGGCGCGAGCGGGCGGGGGACTCCGATCTCCTCCGGGGCGGCCGTACAGACCTGCGACGCGAGCGCCGGCGGTCCGCTCACCTCCCGCGCGACGTCCCCGCACCCGACGAGCCCACCGAGGAAGGCGAGGCCGGTGTGGAGCACGAAACGCTGCGGGGCGCGGGACATTCGACCTCCTTGCGACGTCCCCGGAGACGGACGGAGCTCCCCACGATTTCGCCACCGATCGCGGCTCGCAAGACCCCCGGCGCGCGGCGCGTGCGTCCTGTCGCCGTATGTCGTGGAGTGGCCCCGGACTAGGTGCCCGCGGGCTCCGGGGTCGGGGTCCCGGCGCCGACATCGACCTGCTCCGCGGCCGCTTCTCCGGACGACCGGGCGACCAGCTCCGGTCGCCCGTTGGAGGAGAATTCCAGCACGCCATCCACGAGCTCCACATCGAACAGGGCGTGCGCCAGCACCTCGCGGAGATCGCTCGCCAGGTAGAACGTGAGCGCGTGGCGCACGTGGTCCGGCAGCTCCTCCAGATCGCCCTCGTTGTCGGCCGGCAGGATGATGTGCTCGATGCCCGCCCGGCAGGCGCCGAGGATCTTCTCCTTCAGGCCACCGATCGGGAGCACGCGCCCGGTGAGCGTGACCTCGCCGGTCATGGCCACATCGTGCCGCACCGGGTGGCCGCCCAACGCGCTCACGATGGCCACCGCCATGGCGGCCCCGGCCGACGGCCCCTCCTTGGGGATCGCCCCCGCGGGCACGTGGACGTGGATCTCGTGGTCGCGCAGGCGGTCCTCCGGGATCCCGAGCTCCCGCGCGTGGCTGCGCGCGTAGGTGAGCGCCGCCTGCGCGCTCTCCTTCATCACGTCCCCGAGCTGCCCCGTCAGGACCAGCCCCTCCTTACCCTTCATGACGCTGGTCTCGACGATCATGATGTCGCCGCCCACCGGGGTGTAGAACATCCCGGTCGCCACCCCGACGGTGTCCTCTTCCATCTTCTTCTCGGGGTGGACCTTGGGCTGGCCGAGCAGGTCGCGCAGGTCTTCAGCGTCGATCTCCATCACCTCCGTGTCGCCCGTCGCGATACGGCGCGCCGACTTGCGGCACACCGATCCCAACTCGCGCTCGAGGTTCCGCACCCCCGCTTCGCGCGTGTAGCTGGTGACGATCTCGCGCAGCGCGTCGTCGGATACGACCACCTGCTCCGGGGTGAGGCCGTTCCGCCGGATCTGGCGCGGCAGCAGATATCGCTTCGCGATCTCGAGCTTCTCGTCCTCCGTGTACCCGCGGAATTCGATCGCCTCCATCCGGTCGCGCAGCGGGCCCGGGATCTGGTGGACGAAGTTCGCCGTGGCGATGAACAGCACCTGCGACAGGTCGAACGGCACGCCGAGGTAGTGATCCACGAACGAGTCGTTGTGCGCCGGATCGAGCACCTCCATCAGCGCGGCGGACGGGTCGCCCTGAAACGAGACGCCCAGCTTGTCGACCTCGTCGAGCAGGAACACCGGGTTCTTCGTGCCCGCCCGCTTGAGGCCCTCGATGATCCGACCGGCCATCGCGCCCACGTACGTGCGCCGGTGACCGCGGATGTCGGCCTCGTCGCGCGCGCCACCCAGCGACACGCGCACGTACTTGCGACCGAGGGCCTCGGCGATCGACTTGGCGATCGAGGTCTTCCCGACCCCCGGGGGGCCCACGAACAGGAGCGTCTGCCCCGTCCGGTCGTCTTCCTGGCCACCGTCGAGGTCGGTGGCGTCGGCGTTCGCCTCCCCCCCATCGGCATCGGGCTCCTCGCCCGCGGATGCGGCGGCTTCGTCCACCTCCTCTTCGACCACCTCCTCGTCGCTGCGGCTCTCCTCCTGGAGCTTCCGCACCGCGAGGAACTCGAGCACCCGGTCCTTCACGTCCTGCAGTCCGTAGTGGTCCCGGTCGAGGATCTCTTCGGCGCGCCGGATGTCGAGACGGTCCCTGGTCGTCTTCGACCACGGGAGGTCCGCGACGGTCTCGAGGAACGTCCGGACCACCTGCGCTTCGGCCGCCTCGCGCGGGATGCGCTCGAGACGCCGGAGCTCCCGATCGACTTCCTGGCGCGCCTCCTCCGGCAGATCGAGCGCCTCGATCCGCTCGCGGAGATCCTCGATCTCCTGGGAGTCGACGTCCTCGCCGAGCTCCTTCTGGATGGTCTTCATCTGCTCGCGCAGGTATACCTCGCGCTGCCGCTCGCCGAGCTCTTCCTGTACCTGCTCGCGGATCGCCTCCTGGGCCTCGAGCAGCCCGATCTGCTTCTGGAGATGGAGGAGGAGCTTGCGCAGCCGGTTCTCCACCGACAGCGACTCGAGCAGCTCCTGCTTCTCCTCGACATCGAGCTCCGTGTAGAAGGCGACCAGATCGGCCAGCTCGCCCGGGGTGGTGACTCCGCCGAGCAGATGGTCGACGATCTCCTTGGGGACGCCGCGCAGGCGGCTGACCTCGGCGGCGCGCTCGTGCACCTCCTTGTAGAGCGCCAGGAACGCCGGCTCGTCCGGGTCGAGGGGCTCCATGTCCGGCATGCGGCGCGCCACGACCTCGATGTATCCGTCCTTCTCGCCGTACTCGAGCGCCGCCGCGCGCGACTCGCCCTGGATGACCATCTGGAAGCCACCCGGGACCTTCTGCATCTGCGCGATCCGGCAGATGGTGCCGATGCGGTGCAGGATCTCCGGCACCGGCTCCTCGACGTCAGAGTCGACCTGGGCCACCGCGAACAGACGGCGGGCGCCCTGCACGGCCGCTTCGATCGCCTTCATGGTCTTGTCGCGCCCCGCCGCGATGGGGGCCGCCACGGCCGGGAACACGACGGTCCCCTTGAGCGGCAGCACGGGGAGTCGCAGCCGCTTGTCGCCCGCGCGCTCCGGCTCCTCGGCCGCAGCCGGCTCCCCGCCGGTCCCGGGCTCGGTCTCCGCCGCGATCGGGTGTCCGGATTCAGAAACGATCTGGTGTCCGTTATCGTCAGTCATGCGATTCCGTTCTCTGTTCTTCCCGCCGCGGACCGTGTCCGGCGGCCAGAGGCTTCGAATGCCCTACCCCACACCCTCCGCGAGGGTGCGGAACGCCGCCCTCGCACCTCGCGGGCGCGAGACGGGCGGAAGGAAAGTTGCACGAACCGCGCCCGGCCGCGGGCGTTTCGAACGCCCGGGTTCCGGCCTATTTGGCACCTCCGGACGTTCCGGACCTGCCGGAGCGCGCGACTCGCGCCAAGGCGGCATGGATGTGGGGGTGGGGGACCCGAATCGCGTGGTGTCGGGTAGACCGCCCCCATGAGCCCCGGATCCCGCCTGACGCGCACCCTCCTTCGCATCCTCCTCCCGCTCTCGCTGGCGGGGGGTGCGTGCAAGCTGCCCCTGGGTCGAATCGTCGGGGTCGGCGACGCGCTAGCCCCTTTCGAGCGTCCACCCTACCTCCAGGACGTGGATACGACGTCGGCCGTGATCCGCTGGCTCGCCGCTCCCGACGCGACCGACCGCGCCGAGATCCGCGTCGCGGGGGATTCGTCGTGGCGCGAAGTCACCGCGGAGCGCTCACGCGACACCATCCAGGGCCTCGCGGGACCGGTCCTGACCCGCACGATCCGCCTTACGGGGCTCGCGCCCGGCGGGGCCGTCCAGTACCGGGTCAGCGCCGGCCTCCGCACCCTGGGACCATTCACGTTCCACACGGCGCCGCGCCCCGCCGTCGCGGACACCGTCCGCGTGCTGGCCTTCGGAGACTCCGGCTGGGGATCCGAGGACCAGCTCAGTCTCGCCGACTACATGCTCGCCGAGCGACTCGATCTCGGGATCCACGTGGGCGACATCGCCTACCAGGTCGGCTCGGAGGAGGACTTCACCCTCCGGCACTTCCAGGTGTACCGCGAGCTGCTGGCCCGCATTCCCTTGTTCCCGTCCCCCGGCAACCACGACCTGCGAAGCGAGGGTGGGCGACCGTACGACCGCGCCTTCGTATGGGATGCGCCATTTGCCGACGCCCGCTTCTACTCCTTCCGCTGGGGACGCGTGGTGTTCCTGTCGCTGGACAGCACCGACGACGACGTGCCCGAGCCCGAGGACCCTCCCGTCGGGCGTCCCGCGCCGGATCGCGAGTCGGATGGCGCGCAGCTGCGGGACCGCCGGGGTCGACAGATCGAGTGGCTGGAGACGCGGCTGCGGGCGGCGGCGGGCGATGCGGGGGTGCGCTGGATCATCGTCTACTTCCACCACCCTCCATACAGCCACGCGGTCGGTCTGAGCGGCCACGGATCGGACATGCGTCTGCGTCGTGCGGTCACCCCGCTGTTCGACCGCTACGGGGTGGATCTCGTGCTCTCCGGTCATGACCACCACTACGAGCGCAGCACTCCCATCCTGCACGGACGGCTCGCGAGTGCGGGGTGCGGACCCGTGTACGTGATCACGGGTGGTGGCGGCGCCGACAGGCTCGGCCGGGGGATCGCGCCGGGGCCCCTGATGGCGGCGGGTTCGCGCGAGCACCACTACCTGCGTCTGGCTATCACCGATCGGGCGATCACCGGCGAGGCCGTGGGAGTGCATGGCGAGTCCGTCGATGTGTTCCGGATCGTGGAGTTCGACGGCCTCGACGAGCAAGGCCGGCCGCTCGGCGAAGCCTGCGATGGCTGAGACGACGCCGTATCGTTAGCGCATGACGGAACCGGTGACCGACGTGGATGCCTCCGGGACGGAGCGCACGCAGCGCTACTTCCGGCGCGGGCTCGGACTGAAGCAGGAGATCCAGCCCGTGCTCGATTCCGAGTACGGGAGCGCGCTCGTCCGGCTCATCCGGGAGCGGGACTACGAGCTGGTGGTGGGACGCCTCCACTTCCGTCTCGCCCGCAGCTTCGGGTTCTGCTACGGGGTCGACCGCGCGGTCGAATACGCGTACGAGTCGCGCGAGAAGTTCCCCGACCGGAGGATCTTCCTCGTCGGCGAGATCATCCACAATCCGCACGTGAACCGGCGTCTCCAGGGGATGGAGATCGACTTCCTGTATCCGGACGACGGGGGCGCGTTCGACTTCTCCGGCGTGACGCCGGAGGACGTGGTGATCATCCCCGCCTTCGGCGTCACGCTCGATGACTTCCGGACGCTGCGCGAGCTCGACTGCATCCTGGTCGACACGACGTGCGGCTCCGTGCTCAACGTGTGGAAGCGCGTCGAGAGCTACAGTCGCGATGGGTTCACCGCGATCATCCATGGCAAGTACTGGCACGAGGAGACGCGGGCCACCAGCTCGCAGGTCGGGAAGTACGAGGGCGGCGCCTATCTCATCGTCCGCGACATGGCGCAGGCGGAGACGGTGTGCGACTACATCCGGAACGGCGGCGAGCGCGAGGCGTTCATGAGGACGTTCGCCAAGTGCAGCTCCGCGGGATTCGATCCCGATCGCGACCTCGCCCGCGTGGGCGTCGCCAACCAGACCACCATGCTCGCCTCGGAGTCGCTGGCCATCGCGGCGAAGCTCGGCGAAGCGATCGCCGACCGATACGGCGAGGCGGAGCTGGCCGATCGGTTCCGGAGCTTCGACACGATCTGCTCGGCCACCCAGGACCGTCAGGATGCGGTCCTCGCGATGATGGCGCAGCCTCCGGATCTCATGATCGTCATCGGGGGGTACAACTCGTCCAACACCAACCACCTCGCCCACCTGTGTGCGCAGCACACGCGGACGTACCACATCGAGGACGCCTCGTGCATCGATCCGGGGGAGGCGACGATTTCGCACAAGCGGATCCTCGAGGACGAGATCCTGCGCGACTCCGACTGGCTCCCGGGGGGTGAGGTCCACGTCGGGCTCACCGCGGGTGCCTCCACCCCGGACTCCAAGATCGGGGAGACGGTCGAGCGGGTGCTGCGCGCCGCCGGTCACGACCCGGCCAAGCTGCTCGCCGAGCGCTGACTGCGCCCGGCGCTTCCTGGCACATGCTGAACGAGATCCGGGAGCTGTACGACTACAACCGCTGGGCCAACGGTCGCGTCCTGCGCGCGGCCGGCGGCCTCGCCGACGAGGACTACATCCGCGACCTGGGGAGCAGCTTCCCCTCGGTGCGGGACACGCTGGAGCACATCCTGGCGGCCGAGTGGATCTGGCTGTCGCGCTGGCGGGGCGTGTCCCCCCCGCGGCTGCGCGCCGACTGGAACCCCGTGATGCACCATGCCCTGCGCGGGCGCTGGTTGGCGTTCGAGATGGACCAGAGCGAGTTCCTCTCCCGGCTCACCGAGGACGACCTGCGTGACGTCGTCTCCTACCGGCAGGTGAGCGGCGAGGCGTTCGCCGAGCCGCTGTGGCAGCTCATGCGGCACGTGGTGAACCACTCCACCTACCACCGCGGGCAGGTGACCACGATGCTCCGACAGCTCGGCGCGGACCCGGTGTCCACCGATCTCGTCGTGTTCTACCGGGAGCGCGCCGCCGCGGAGGGGCGAGACGCGGGATGAGCGCCCCCGCGGCCGGATTCGCCTATGTGTGGCGATACGAGGTGCGGCCCGGGGACGAGGCCCGATTCGAGCGGCTGTACGGCCCCGGCGGCGAGTGGGTCCGGCTGTTCCGCGGGAGCCCGGACTACGTCGGGACCGACCTGCTCCGTGGCCCGGCGGGCGTGTATGTGACGATCGATCGCTGGACGAGCCGGGAGCCGTACGAGGCGTTCGCGGCCGAGCACCGGAACGAGTGGGGCACGCTCGATGCGCGAGGCGAGCGGCTCACATCGGCCGAGCGTCTGCTGGGCGAGTACGACGTCGTGAGCTGAGCGGGCCCGAAACGCTCAGCGGACCTCCGCGTCGGTGGCCTGCAGGAGCTCCAGCAGCGAGTCGGCGGCCGCGAGGCGACCGGTGCGGTAGTAGGCCTGGAGCAGGCGGTACTGGGCGACTCGCCAGTAGCGCAGGTGCACGGCGTCCTCGAGCCCGTGTGCGCGGGGATCGTAGCGCTCGAGCCATGCCTCCAGCCGTCGCGAGCGCACCACGAGGTCTTCCGGCTCCTCGGCCCACTGGTAGTCGACGAACACGCCGCGTCCCGGAACCTCGACGGGCCGCTCGCCGGCGGACGACCCCGCCCGCGGAGCCACCTCGCACGCGAGCAGTCCGACGAGGAGGACGGCCGTCCCGAGGCGGACGCGTGGCATCATGGGCCGATGTGGACCACCAGACGCCGCGTCGACCCGCGGCGCCGGTGCTCCCACACGTAGATCCCCTGCCACCTCCCGAGCGCGAGCCCGCCGCCCACGATCGGGATCGACAGGGTGGTCGACGTGAGCGCGGCCTTGATGTGCGACGGCATGTCGTCCGGCCCCTCGTGCGTGTGCGTGAAATGCGGGTCGTCCTCCGGAACGAGGCGCTCGAGCCACCCCTCGAGATCCTGACGGGCCGATGGATCCGCGTTCTCCTGGATCGTGAGGCTCGCCGACGTGTGGCGGATCATCACGGTGCACAGGCCTTCGTCCACATCGGCCGCTCGCACCACCTCGGCGATCTCCGGGGTGATCTCGATGAGCCCCTTTCCGGGTGTCGGTACCTCGATCCGGCGGATCATCCCTCGAGGATCACACGCCGGGCGCGCGTCGTAAACCCCGTCACGCCGGGAGACCGGCGAGCGTCGCCACCGCCCGCGCGTTGTCCTCGCGGCTGTTGTAGAAGTGGGGCGAGAAGCGCAAGCGCTCGCCGCGCGAGTCGACGATCACGCCGCGGGCGGCCAGCTCCCGCACGGCCCGCCCCGCGTCGGGATGTCGGATGAGGACGAGGGCCGAGCGGGCGTCCTCCCCGGGAGGCTGGTGGAGCTCGAAGCCCGCCTCCGCGAGCCGTGCGCGCAGATCGTCCGCCAACTCGCGATTCCGTGCCCGGATCCGTCCGATTCCCACCTCCTCGACGATCGACAGCCCGCCGGCCGCCGTGTAGGCCGCCCCCGCCGCGGGCGTCCCGAGCTCGAAGCGGCGGGCGTCCGCCCGTGGCCGGGCACCCCGGATGTCGAACTCGAACGGGTCCACGACCCCGAACCACGACAGCGTGGTCGGGGTGAGCTCGAGGTCGGGACGCACATACAGGAACGCCAGCCCGGGACCGCCACACAGCCACTTGAGCGCGCCGGAGGCGAGGAAATCCACCCCCAGCGCGGGAGCGTCGACCGGCAGTTGTCCAGTGGATTGATATGCGTCCAGAAAAATGTACGCACCCGCGGCGTGGGCGATGTCGGCCAGGCCCCCGGCGTCCTGGACGGTGCCGCTCGTGAAGAACACGTGCGAGGTGGCGAGGAGCAGCGTGTCCGGTCCGATCGCTGCGCGGATGGCCTCGAGCGGCACCGTGACGCCGTCGGGGCTGGGCACGATCTCGACCTCGTAGCCCAGCTCCGCGCGCGACAGGAAGTGGTGCCCCACGGTGGGGAAGTCGAGCTCGGTCGTCACGATCCTGCGTCGCGTCTCGCCCGGGATGCCGTCCAGCGCCCCGGACACCGCCGCCAGCGCCGCCGACACGCTGGGCATGAGCGCGATCGTGCCGGCGGGCGCCCCCACGGTGCGGCCGAACGCCGCCCGCACCTCGTCCAGCTTCGACCACCAGATCTCGTACCAGGCGCTCGCCCCCATCTCGTTCCACAGCCGTTCGAACTCGCGCCGCTCGGAGATCGAGCGCCGTGACAGCGCACCCAGCGAGTTCGAGTTCAGGTATACCCGGTCGGCGAGGATGGGGAACTCGTCCCGGTGCCATCTCTCCCCCGCCGGGCTGGCTCCGCCTCGGCCGACGCCGGTATCGTTCACCGATCCTCCGAACCTCGAACGGGAACGCGGCCCCGGGGCGCGCCGAAGCGCGCGATCCCGGACGCGGATGGACTTCGTGACCGAGCTGAACCTGGGCCCGCTGCTGGAGCCCGAACAGAGCGAGAAGCTCGAGGCGCACGACCGGAAGCATTCCGGACCGGGCGGCGAGCCGGAGTGTCCGCGCTGCGCGACCCCGATGGTGCGCATGGTCGAGACGCACCGCGGGCCCCGGTCGGACGACTCGCCCTTCCGCGTGCGTCTGGTGTGCGGCTCGGAGGACTGCCGGGCCTGGACGGTGTACGACTGGTGAGCGCCGCGGGTCGATCGACCCGCGATCCGTCGATCGGTGCGCCACGCGGGGGATGAGGGCCGGTCGCCACCCGCTCGGCGCCCGACATCGCGCCTACTCCATGCGCGAGATCGTGTCGGCGATCGGGATCTCGTAGGGGTGGAAGGGCCCCGAGCGATCGTCGTATTCCCCCCCCTCCTCGTCGAGGATCTTCACCACGCGCTCGTAGATCTCGACCGACTCCTGGGGGGAGTTTCCGATGCACGTCACGCCCACCTTCCCGAACTGGGAAAGGGCGCCGATCATGTGGAATACCGGGCCGGTCTCGGTGCCGGGGTCGAACCCGAGCTGCCGCCGGGCGAGGATGTCGGTGAAGTCCTCGGGGAGCAGGCCGTGGTAGCGCGGGGAGCGGAGATTGTCCGTCGCGATGTAGAACTTCGAGGTTCCGTCGCTCGCCCGGAACAGCCCGGTCTTCTCGTCGGTCGTCCCCCGCGTCAGGAACTGGAGCGCGAGAAACGGGTGCGTCGTGCCCCCCATGCGCAGGTTGATCTCGATCGCCCGCGTCTCCCACCCTTCGGTCGTGGGCCACGTGACGAAGTCCACGCCGAAGCGCCCGATAACGCCCCGGTCCCGCAGCACCTCGGCCACCCGCATCGCATCGGTCTGGATATCGTCCCGATAGCGCGATTCGGCCGGAAAACGACAGCCGAGATACGTCTGACCCAGCTCGCCGCCCAGCACCTGCTCGTGGCTGGACAGTACCTGGATCGTGCGGTTCGGGTTGATGCGCACCTGTACGCTGGGCGAGTGCATCCCTTCGTGCTCGATGAACTCCTCCACGATCCCGCCCATGCGCCGGAGCTGCTCGAGGTAGTGGCCGCACCCCTCGTCGGCGGCGTTCAGGTCGAGCCGCTCGAGCGAGCCGGCGAGGGCCTCCCTGCACGGCCTGCGGCCTTCGGGGAGCGAGCGCGGGTACCGGAAAATCGCGTTCCCCGCTCCGGCGAAGCTCTTGTCGAGCTTGACGACCGCCCGCCTGAGCCGCGGACGACGCTCGCGCAGCCGGCACAGCGCGCCCAGGATCTCGCTCTCGGTATGCACGCCGTTCTCCCCCGCCGGGTGGTCCACCCCGGCCTCCTCGAACACCTCGCGGGAGCCGCTCTTGGTGCCCAGCAGGCTCAGTGCGGGGTCTACGCCGTTCAGCGGGATCTCGAGCGCCAGCGCCAGCTCCCGCTCGAGCGCCGTCGTGTTGAACACGGTCAGGTACGCGCGCCGGGGGTCTCCCAGCGCCTCCCGGATGCGACGCACCACTCGCGGCCGCTCGAGGATCTTCTGCGTGAGGGGACGGGGGCTCGCGTCGTTGAGTGACAGCAGGAGGAGCCGGGAGCGGGCGGCGCGCTGCGGCATGCCCTGAAGGAGACCGATGTAGTAGTCCACGATCTCGGGGTGGAGCGGCTGGCTCGTGACGTACACCACCCGTGCCCGCGGGTCGCGAAGCCGGATGAGCGAGAACAGCAGGCGCTCCTCGTAGAACGGGATCCCGCGGATCTTGGCGAGCTCCTCCTGATCGAAGGTGAGCGAGGGGACGATGACCGAGGTGTGATCCCGGGCCGCTCCCTCCTCGATGTCGCGCCACACGCCGAGGAGCCGCCCCTGGAGGCGCTCGAACGGGTCCTTTGTCACCGGACGGAGACCTCGAACTCCCTGGCCCGGAACCGGTGGCCGCTGACCTCGCGCGACCGGTCGGAGGCGAGGTACACGAACACATCGGTCACCTCGTAGGGCTCCGGCAGCGTATCGGGATCCTCTTCCGGGTACGCGGCGGCGCGCATATCGGTGCGCATGCTGCCCGGATCGACGGCGTTCACGCGGATCCCGTCCTTCTCGAGCTCGCCCGCCATCATCTCCGACAGGGCCTCGAGCCCGTTCTTCGAGGCGCAATAGGCGCCCCAGTACGGCCGCCCGTGGTCCCCCACGCCCGAGGAGACATGGATCAGAGAGCCCTCCGTCTCGCGCAGATAGGGGACGGCGGCCTTCGCACAGATGAACGCGCCGGTGAGGTTCACCTCGAGCACGCGCCGCCACGTGTCGAGGTCGTAGTGCTCGATCGCGGCGCGGTCGCCGAGGAGCGACGCGTTGTTCACCAGCGCGTCGATGGGTCCGAGCTCGGTCCTGGTGAGCTCCAGCCAGCGGGCGATGTCGTCGGGGCTCGTGACGTCCGCCAGCGCCGCCAGACAGCGATGCCCGCCCGCTTCGATCTCCCGGCACACCTTCGCGAGCGGCTCCTTCGAGCGTGCGCAGATCGAGACCGTCGCCCCCTCTTCCGCGAACCGCCGCGCCAGCGCCGCCCCGAGCCCCGCCGAGCCGCCGGTGATCATGGTGACCTTGTTCTCGAGCTGCATCGGGTTCCTCGCTCCAGAGTCCTCCCCACCATGTTCAGGGTTCGCGACGGCCCCAGCAACGCCGAATCCGCCCGCCACGGGTTGCGCCCGGCGCGCCGCATGCCGTAAGAGAAGGGGGATGAGCCCGGAGATCCTCCACCCGGCACCTCCCGTTCGTGATCCACGCCGATGAGCGACATCCAGATCACCGTCCAGGGGACGCCCAATCCGAACGCCGCGAAGTTCGTCCTCGATCGGGAGCTTCCGGGGTCGGGCAGCCGCAGCTACTTCGATCCGGAATCCGCGGCCGAGGATGCCCTCGCCGCCAGCCTGTTCGAGATCGAGGGCGTACGCGCGCTGCTGTTCGTGGAGAACTTCATCACGGTCACGAAGAGGGACGATGCCGTGTGGGAGAGCCTCGTCGAGGAGGTGAAATCCACGATCCGGGCGGGCCTCGCGGGTGACGGGCCCCCCCCGGCCTGATCGACCCGCGGGCGCGAGGCGTGCCCCGCCTCGACGATCTCCGGCCCGCTGACCGGGCGTGCCCCGGCCGCGCTCGCCCCCGCCCGGGCCCGCCGTGATCCGTTTCTCTTGACAACTAGAGGACGGCGCTACAGCTTCGTCTAGACTTCTAGAGAAAGCACGGGTCATGGGATGGACGACATGGGCTCTCGATTCGAATCCGATGCGCTCCGCGGCACGCTCGATCTCCTCGTCTTCCGGGCCCTGTCGTCCGGCCCGATGCACGGTTGGGGGATCGGCCAGCGGATCCAGCGGATCTCGGACGGCGCGCTGGACGTGAACCAGGGCTCGCTCTATCCAGCGCTCCAGCGGCTGGAGAAGCGCGGCCTGATCGCGAGCGAGTGGGGCCGAACGGAGAACAACCGCCGGGCCCGCTTCTACCGCATCACGGCCGCGGGCCGGAGGGCCATGGGTCAGGAGACCGAGAGCTGGCGCCGGTTCACGGCGATCATGGACACCGTCCTCGGTTCCACCTGAGGCGGCATCGGGCGCCGGGGACCGCCCTCGGGGTGTCCGAGGCGCTTCTTCCGGCTGGAGACGGGATCCCGAATCGGGGTCGGGAGCGAACGCGATGAGTTGGAGCTCGGCGGTGGGGACACGCTTGCGATTGTGGCTCTCGCGGCGAGCGTCGGACGCACGCATGGAGGAGGAGTTCCGGCTCCACCTCGAGCTCGAGACCGAGAAGAACCTGCGGGCCGGCATGAGCGAGGCGGAGGCGCGGCGCGAGGCGGAGCGCGTCTTCGGGAGCGTCCGTCGGCACCGCGAGGAGATGCGCCTGGGCCGTGGCCGCGGCTTCCTCGATCGCCTGAGCGCCGATGTCCGCTACGCCCTCCGCGGCTATCGTCGGGCCCCGGCGTTCACGGCCGTGGCCGTGCTCACGCTGGCCCTCGGCATCGGGGCCACGACCACGATCTTCAGCGCGGCGAAGACGATTCTCGTCTCGCCGCTCCCGTACGCGGACGCGGATCGACTGGTCGTCGTGTACGCGCAGCGCGCGGAGGAGGGCGCGCAAGGCATCAACATCTCCTACGTGGACTACGGGGACTGGAAATCGAGCCTGCGCTCTTTCGACCGCATGGCCGCGTTCAACTGGTGGACCGCCACCCTCTCCGGCGGCGACGACGCGGAGCGCGCCAGCGGCGCCGAGATCTCCGCCGACCTGCTACCCACGCTCGGCGTCGCGCCGCTCCTCGGACGGGGGTTCCTGGCCGAGGAGGAGGTCCCCGGCCGGGATCGCGTCGTCCTGCTCGGCTACGACCTGTGGCAGCGGCGATTCGCCGGCGATCCCTCCGTGCTCGGGCGCACGGTCGACGTCGACGCACACCCGAGCACCGTGGTCGGGGTGATGCCCCCCGACTTCCGCTTCCCCTACGACGGCGAGCTGTGGAAGCCGCTCGCGCCGGAAGGGTACTACCTCGAGCGCGGCAACCGCTTCATCGCGGGGGCCATGGGCCGGCTGGCGGACGGGGTGAGCTTCGCCGCGGCCGAGGGGGAGATGGCCGAGCTGTCGCGCACGCTGGCGCGCCAGTACCCGAACCAGAACCTGGGCTGGTCCGGTCAGCTCGTGCCGCTGCGCGAAGACCTGTTCGGCTCGCTCGAGCCGGCCATCCTCCTCCTGTTCGGCGGGGTCGCGCTCCTGCTGTTCACGATCTGCGGCAACCTCGCCGGCCTGCTGCTGGCGCGCGGGGCCGGTCGCGGCCGCACGCTCGCGGTCCGGGCCGCCATCGGAGCCGGGCGCGGCCGGCTGGTGCGGCAGCTCCTCACGGAGTCCCTCGTCCTGGCGCTGGGGGGCGGGATCCTGGGGATCGCGGCGTCCGTGTGGGGGATCGGGCTCCTGCGGAGCGTGCTCTCGAGACAGGTCCCGTCGTTCGTGACCCTGGAGCCCGACCCGTGGGTGTTCGGGTTCGCCTTCCTGATCACAGCGGGCGTGGCGCTGCTCTTCGGCCTCCTGCCCGCGATACGGGGCTCGCGCGTCGACCCCGCGGCCGAGCTCAAGGAGGGAGGGCGCGGCCGGGTGGGGGGCGGGACGCGGCTGCGCTCGGGTCTCGTGGTGGCCGAGGTCGGTCTCGCGGTAGCGCTCCTGATCGGGTCGGGCCTCCTCATCCAGAGCATGCGCACGATGTCCCGTCTCGACCTCGGATTCGACGCCCGCCACACGCTCACGGCGAGGTACTACCTGCCCGATACCGACTACGACGCGGCGGGGCGGGTCGAGTTCGCCCGCCGGGTGCTCGAACTCGTGCGGTCCCGGCCCGGTGTCGTCGCGGCCGGCGCGGCACAAGGCACGCCGCTCAGTGGCTGGAACGTGGGCACCTCGTACGAGGTCGAGGGCGAGCCTCCCCCGGCCCCCGGAACATTCCGATCCACACACTTCCAGTACGTGACGCCGGGATTCTTCGAGACGCTCGATGTCCCCATCGTGCGCGGCCGGGCGTTCACCGACACCGATGCCGGGGACGGCCCGCTGATCGTGATCATCAACGAGAGCTTCGCGCGACGCCATTTCGAAGGGGCGGACCCCATCGGCCACCGCATCCGCTACGGGAGCGAGGGATCCTGGCACGAGATCGTGGGAGTGGTGGCCGACTACCGTCACTACCAGGTGACCGAGCCCATGGTGCCGGCGACCTACCTGCCCTACTTCCGGTCCGAGAACCCGCACCCGCAGATGACCCTCGCGGTGCGGGCCCTCGACGATCCGGTGGCCATCGTCCCCGCGGTTCGCGCCGCCGTCCGGGAGGTCGACGCAAGGGTGCCGCTGTACCGGGTGTCTACGATGCAGGACGTGGTCGACGGGCGCAGCTGGGTACAGCGCGTGGTGCGCGACCTGTTCACGGCGTTTGGGATCGGGGCCGCGCTCCTCGCCGTCATCGGGCTGTACGGCGTCATCTCCTACACGGTCCTGCAGCGGCGGAAGGAGATCGGGCTGCGGCTCGCCCTCGGCGCCACGCCCGCGCGGGTGGGCCGGGGAGTGCTGCGCGAGGGGCTCGCGCTCGGCGCGGTGGGCGTGGCCCTCGGGGGCGCGCTCGCCCTCGCGGGGTCGCGCTGGTTGTCGAGCCTCCTGTTCGAGGTGGCGCCGACGGATCCCGCCACCTTCGTCCTCGTGGGCCTCGTGGTGCTCGGCCTCGTCGCGGTCGCCTGCCACCTGCCCGCCCGGCGCGCGGGGCGGATGGATCCGCTGGACGTGCTGCGCGCGGACTGACCCAACCCGCGCGCCGACGATCCCGGGTCTGGACGCCGGCAGTCATCGTCAGGCGCCGGGGGGACCCGGGCGCGCGATCGCCCGGAAGCGTGGCTCGCCGCGCAGGGCGTCCAGCCGCGGCTCGACCGCGATGGATGGGAACAGGAGCGACGGCTCCGTGGCGGCCGCCCGGAGGGCGCGCAACGCTTCGGCCGAGGCGCCCAGATCGGCGTACAGGCAGGCGAGCTGAAACGACACGGGCGCCCCCGCCCGCCGCGCTCGCAGCACGCGCTCGAGCCTCCATCGCCGGAAGACGCGGATCCGCTCCTGGGGCGTCATCCCGGCCGCCCACCCCACCTGGCGTGCATCCAGCCCTGCCTCGCGAACCCAGGCTTCGGCGGCGCGTGCTGCTTCCGGAGCGTGCCCACGGAGCATCTCGGCGACGACGATGCAGTCGTACGCATGAAGCGCAGTCGCGAGCGCCGGCTCGAGCTCGAGCGTCCGCCGGCAGGCCCGGACGGCCTCCCCGTACCGACGCGCCCAGTAATAGATGAGGCCGGCGTCACCGCTGACGTTCGGAGCGACGGGGTCGAGCTCGTTCGCAATCCCCATTTGCTCCAGAGCCGGCTCGTGACGCCCCTGCACGGAGAGCACATAGGCCAGGGCCACGTGGTACTCGGAGCGGCCCGGCGACAGCGCGACAGCCCGTCGGGACTCGCGCTCGGCCGCGTTCAGGTCGTGCCGCTGGATCAGGGCGAGCTGCCCGAGCACATAGTGCGCGTGCGCGTTCGCCGCGTCCGACGCCGTGGCCCGCTCCGCGGCGGCGCGGGCGGAGTCCCGGTCTCCGAACCAGAGCTGGGCCTCGGCGAGGTAGGCGACCGCCGGCACGAAGCGCGGATCCGCCGCGACAGCCCGCTCGAACCACTCGATGCTGCGCGCCTGGACCGCGGGATCCGTCTGGCGCAGCAGGTGCCGACCGATGGACAACGCGTCGCGCGCCTCGCGGCTCGCGGTGGACGCATCCGTCGCGCCTCCCTCGAGCTCGATGGAGAGGGCGGCCGCCACGCGTCCGGCGAGCTCCGACTGGACGTCGAGTCCGCGACCCGCGTCGCGATCGTACGTGCGGGCCCACAGCGTGACGCCGTCCGCGACACGCGCCAGCGTCACCACCACCCGAACCCGCGCGCCCTCCCGCCGGACGCTGCCGCGCAGCGCGTAGTCGATATCCACTTCGAGCGCGCCGGTCTCCGGGGCTCGCATGGAGCGGGAGAGCACCAGCGACGAGGCGTGTCCGATGACGCGCAATCGCGCGGGCTCGAGGGTCGCCAGGGCGCTGATCAGATCCTCGGACAGCCCTTCGGAGAAGAACGTGGAATCCGGCTCCGGCCCCAGGTCTTCGAAGGGGAGCACCAGCAGGGTGTCGGCGGCGGCCCTCGACGTCCGATCCCCGGACGACGACGCGAGCGTGACAGCGACGAGCGCCAGCGCGCACGCCACCCGGATCCCGGCACGGTGACGGCGCGGGCCGACCGCCGTGGCGCTCGACTCCCGCGTGGGCGCGGGGGACGTCGCGGGAGCGTCCACGACCCGCTCGACCGGGGCGCGGAACCGATACCCGCGCCGGGGGAGCGTCTCGATGTACACCGGTGCGCGGGCGGGGTCTCGCAGCGCGCGGCGGATCTCGCGAATGCAGGTGTTGAGCGCATGGTCGACGTCGACCCCGCCCCCGGGCCAGATGCGCTCCCGGAACTCCGTCCTGCGCACGGTGGTTCCGGCCCGGGACACGAGCTCTGCGAGGACCTCGGCGGGCTTCGGGGCGAGCCGCACCGGCCGTCCCGATCGACGGAGCTCGAGCGTCCGTGCGCAGAGCTCGAACGGCCCGAAGCGCCACCGTTCCTCCTGCATGGCCGAACCGACGTCCTCCAGGGATCCCCGCGTGTACATGACTCCGCTTCTCCGCGTCGCGGCTGGCACCTGCGCCCGGATCCAATCAACGGTCGGCGGGATCGACGCTCAAGGGCTCGGGGAGGCCGCCCCGCGGTGAGGGTGTGGTGAGCGTGTAACCGGTTGCCGGCGCGAGAGATGCGAACGCGTGTGAGCCCGGCCGGCGCCGTCCGTGGCGGCGCGACCACCGATCGGGCGCCGCGGACCCGCCGGACAAGCCCCTCACGTCTCCCGTGCCCCCGTCGCCGCCGTCGGCGCCGCCCCGCCGTACCGGGCCGTGGGGGCTCCGTACACGACCCCGCATCCCGAGAGCGGTCAGGGCCATCGGCGCTCAGACCTCGCTCAGAGGAAGCGGAGCGCGCGCGCATTGATCGCGCGTCCGCCGCGGCGCATGAGGTGCGCGGGGCGGGACCCGAACCGGCGTGACGCGCGCCGGTCGGAGCTTCCCGCGTGTCGTCACGTCTCTTTCCAGGGAGGACACCATGCGTACATCCATCGTGTGCATCGCCGCGGGCGCGCTGCTCGCCGCGGGCTGCGGACAGGATCGAGTCGGACCGGACGAGAGCGGGCCGGAGATCCGGACGTCGATGGGCGCGGGCCAGGCCCCGGCCGAGTCCGGCCCGCACGTCGTGCGGTTCGACAACATCTTCGGGCTGTTCCTCACCGACCCGGAGGCCGGCCTGACCGTGACGTACGGCTTCGATCCGGTCGCCCTGTGTCAGGGAGGCGCGAGCTTCGACGTGGTGCACGTGCTCCGCGTGAACATCCCCGCGGGAGACAACCGGCTCAACAACCTCGTGCACGGCCACGACCTGCGGACCGCCGTGTGGCCCTTCGCCGTCGAGGGCTTCCCCTGCGCCCTGTACACGACCGTCGATCCGCTCGCCACGGGGCTCGCCGACCTCGTCGCGACCGACAACGACCTCCTCGCGGGGTCCGACCCGAACCGCCACAACGCGAACTCGTTCGGCTACATGGGCCACGGGCGGCTCGATCTGACCGGCGGGGGATCGTCGAGGTTCCATCACGTCACGCGCTGCGTATGGGATGGCGTCGACATCGCCAGCCTGAAGTGCACCGACCAGATCCGGCTCGCGCGACCCTGATCCCGACCGGGGGGACGCCACCCGGCGTCCCCCCTTTGCAACCATCCGCTTGACATTAGTATCTAAGGTTACGACCGTCCCGGAGGCGGGGCGGGCACGACGGCCCGCCCCGGCGTCGGCTCGGAATCGAGGCCGGCGGATGCGCCCCAAACGCGAGGAGCTCCACGTGAGCGAGGAATCCCAACCCCTGCTCAGGGGCACCCTCGACGTGATGATCCTCAAGGCCCTGTCGTGGGGCCCGATGCACGGGTACGCGGTCACGCGATGGATCCGGGCACAGAGCGATGGTCTTCTCGAGGTCGATGACGCCGCGCTGTATCAGGCCCTGCACCGCATGCGCCGGCGAGGGTGGCTCGAGTCGGAGTGGGGTCGAACCGACGAGAACCGCCGTGCCAAGTACTACCGGCTGACGAAGCGTGGGCGCGCGGCCCTCGGCCGCCAGCGCGCCTCGCTCGAGCGCTACGCGAGCGCGCTGCTCTCGGTGCTCTCCGCGGAGCCCGCCTGAGCCGGGAGACGAATCGATGAGCTTTCTGCCGCACTTTCGGCGCACGCTGCGCGTCGACCCGGCCGCTGTCGCGCGACACGCGAAGCGCGACGTCGACGACGAGCTCGCCTTCCACTTCGAGTCTCGCGTGCGCGAGCTGGTGAGCCGCGAGGGGTTGTCGCGTGAGGCGGCCGAGACGCGCGCCCGGGCCGAGTTCGGCGATCTGGAGCGCGCGAGCCACGGCCTGAGACGCGAGACGCGGCGGGCCGAGCGCGGGCTGCGCATCGCCGCTGCGGTCGAACGGACCTTCCAGGATCTCCGTTTCGCCACACGGCAGCTCCGCCTGAACACCGGTCTGTCGACCGTCATCATCCTCATCCTCGCGATGTCGATCGGCGCCACTACGGCCATCTACTCCATCGTACGCGGGATCCTGCTCAAGCCGCTGGCCGTGCCCGAGCCCGAGCGCGTGGTCTCGGTGTGGCCGGAGTCTCCGCACAGCCCGCGGCTGTTCGAAATGCTGCGCGACTCGCTCGATGCGTACGAGTCGATCGCCGCCTGGAGCCGCTGGACGATCACCCTGACGGGCGGCGGCGAGCCGCAGCGGCTCCAGGGGGCGAAGACCACGGCGGGCTACTTCCGCACCCTCGGCGTCGAGCCCCCCCTGGGACGCGCCTTCCAGCCGGGCGACGACGATCGCGGAGCGGGGGCCGTCGCGGTGCTGAGCTACGGCCTGTGGCGGGACCGGTTCGGGGCCGACTCTTCGGTGGTCGGACGCACGATCACCCTCCAGGGGAGGGCCCACCTGGTGCTCGGCGTGATGCCGCAGAGCTTCCGCTTCCCCGATGCGGGGACCCGGATCTGGCTCCCGTACGAGCTGTCGCCCGATCAGCCGGACTATCGGGCCGGATTCCTGAGGACGATCGCGCGGCTCGCGCCGGGCGTGTCTCGAGAGAGGGCGCAGGCGGGGATCTCGATGTTCGTCGATCGGCTGCACGCGGCATTCCCGTCGCTCGACCCGGCCTTCGGACGCGACGCGACCGTGCGGGGGCTGCGCGACGACCTGGTGGCGGGCTCGAAGCGCTCGCTCCTCCTCCTCCTCGGGGCGGTGATGTTCCTCCTCGTCCTGGCGGCCACCAACGCGGCCGGCCTCCTGACGGGTCGTGCGATCGCCCGCGGCCGGGAGCTCGCGGTGCGGGCCGCGCTCGGGGCGGGCCGCGGGCGACTCGTGAGACAGCTCCTGACCGAGAGCCTCGTGTTGGGCGGCTGCGGAGGAGGCCTCGGGGTCGCCATCGCGTTCGCGAGCCTGGGACCGCTCGTGCGGGGGCTTCCCGCGGGGACTCCGCGCGTCGAGGAGATCGGGGTCGACCCGGCCGTCCTCGGGCTTGCCGTGTCGCTCACGCTCGGCACGGTGCTGGTGTTCGGGCTCCTGCCGGCCCTGTGGGCCACCCGCTCCGACCTGACCGGCAGACTCCATCGCTCGGGCCTCGATACCCGCGGGGTGGGGAGGGTGAGGAGCGGGCTCGTGGTGGCGGAGATCGCGCTCGGCATCGTCCTCATGTCCGGTTCCGGTCTCCTCCTCAGGAGTCTGCTGCGGCTCGAGGCGGTCGACCCCGGTTTCAAACCGGAAAGCGTCATCACCCTGTCGATCAACCCGGCCCCGGCGGAGTACGGCGATCGTCCCGACCGGTCCCGGGCGCTGTTCGATCGCGTCCTGACCGAGGTGGACGCCCTCCCGGGGGTGCGGTCGGCCGGGCTCGTGCAGGTCCTCCCGATGGACGGGACCAACCGCCGCGGCGCGATCGTGCTGGCCGATCGGCCGGGGCTCGAAGGTCCGGATCGGCCGTGGGCCGAGTTCCGGGTGGCGAGCGGAACGTACTTCGCGACGCTCGAGATCCCGCTCCGACGAGGGCGTGTCTTCGGACCCGAGGACGGCCCCGCCGGAGGACCCGTCGCGATCGTCAATCAACGGTTCGTGGATGACTACTGGCCCGGCCAGGAGGCGATCGGCAAGCGGATCCAGATCCCGTTCTGGAGGGACAGCCTGTGGCACACCGTGGTCGGGGTGGTGGGTGATGTCCGGCACGAGGGCCTCGACCAGGCCGCTCTCCCCGAGGTGTACATCCCCGAACGGCAGTCCCGCGAGTTCAACTTCCACCTCGTAGTGGCGAGCTCCGGCGTGCCCACCGCGCCCCTGGCACCGGCCATCCGGGCGCGCGTGTGGGCGATCGATCCCGACGTCCCGGTCGGCGAGGTCCGGAAGCTCGACGACATCGTGGCCGGATCGCTCGGGCGCCCGCGGCTCCTCGCGCTCCTGATCACCGGATTCGGGGTCGTCGCGCTCCTGTTGGGGGCCCTCGGGGTGTACGGGGTGATGGCCCATGACGTCCGCCACCGCCGCCGCGAGTTGAGCATCCGTCTCGCGCTCGGGGCAGCACGGAGCGCCATCGGCTGGCTCGTCGTCCGCCGCGCGCTTCGGCTGGGCCTCGCGGGCGCGGGCCTCGGGCTCCTCGCATACGCGAGCCTCCACCGAGCGCTGGCCGAGCTGCTCTTCCAGGTAGGCCCCTTGGACCCGATGACCCTGGCGCTCGTCACGCTGCTGGTGCTCGGCGTGGTGTCGCTGTCGACCGCCGTCCCCGCCCGGCGAGCGGTTCGTGTCGAGCCCGCCCAGGCCCTGCGTCTCGACTGAGCCCGAGAAGAACCGGACGGTATCCCATGAGCTTCCTGCCCCGCTTCCGCCGCCTCCTCCGCATCGACCCGCCCGATGTGGCGCGCCACGCGGAGCGCGACGTCGAGGACGAGCTCGCCTTCCACCTCGAATCCCGGGTGCGCGACCTCGTGCGCCGCGACGGGCTCACCCGCGACGCGGCCGAGACGCGCGCCCGGGCCGAGTTCGGCGACCTGGCGCGCGCGGGCCGCGAGCTGCGACGCGAGACGCGGCGGGCGGAGCGTGGTGTGCGCCTGGGGCTGGCCGTGGAGCGCATCCTGCGTGACCTGCGCTTCGGCGCGCGACGTCTGCGCCGGCGACCTCTGTTCACGATCGTGGCGGGGCTCACCCTGGCGCTCGGGATCGGGGCCACCACGGCGATGTTCAGCGTGATCGACGGCGTCCTCCTGCGCCCGCTCCCGTTCCCCGACGGCGACCGGCTGGTCGCCCTGTGGCACACCGCGAACGGCGCCGGTCGCGAGCGGATGAGCATCTCCACCGGGACGTACCTCACGTACCTCGAGGAGAACCGCGTGTTCGAGGACGTGGGTCTGTGGGACAACCTCCAGGTCACGATCACCGGGTTGGCGGAGCCGGAGCGCGTGGACGCCCTGGTCGTCTCCCATGGGCTCCTTCCGCTGCTCGGAGTGCGACCGGCCGTGGGGCGGTTCTTCGACCAGGAGGACGACACGCGCGGTACGCCGCTCACCTGCGTCGTGTCCTACGCGTACTGGCAGACACGCTTCGGGGGAGACCCGGGCGCGATCGGACGAACCCTGACCGTGAACGGAGGCCCCATCGAGGTCATCGGGGTGCTGCCGGCCTCGTTCCGGTTTCCCGCGTACGAGCCCGTCGTGCTGTTCCCGTTCCGGCTCGACCGCTCCGAAGCCACCGTGGGCCGCTTCCAGTACCAGGCGTTCGCGCGCCTGCGGCCCGGCGTCACACTCGATGAAGCCCGGGCGGACATGGCCCGCATGCTGCCCTTGAGCGTCGAGAAGTTCCCGGATTGGGACCTCGCTCGGCTGGAGGAGATCGGTCTCGCACCGGTCGTCGTGCCGCTCAAGACCGAGGTGATCGGGCACGTGGACACGGCGTTGTGGCTGGGGTTCGGCGCGGTCGGGATTCTCCTCGTCATCGCGATCGCCAACGTCGCGAATCTGTTCCTCGTGCGCGCGGAGGCACGGAACCGCGAAGTGGCCGTGCGCACGGCCCTCGGGGCCGGGCTCGGGGGAACCGCACGCGCCCTGCTGCTCGAGGGGCTCCTGCTCGGTGCCGTGGGCGGGGCCCTGGGTCTCGGGCTGGCGTCCGGGGCGCTCGAGCTGCTGCGCGCCGTCGGCAGCGACAACATCCCCCGCATCGACGCGATCGCGCTCGACGGACGCGCGCTGCTGTTCACCGCGGGCGTCACGCTGCTCGCGGTCCTCGCCTTCAGCCTCTTGCCCCTCCTCCGGATCCGACGGCCCGACCTCACGCTGACCCTCAAGGGTGGCGGCCGCGGGATGGCGACCGGGCGGTCGCGGTCGCGGAGCGTGCTGGCGGCGGTCCAGGTCGCACTCGCGCTGGTTCTCCTCATCGGCGCCGGGCTCATGGTCAGGAGCCTCGAGGCCCTCATGGAGGTGCGTCCGGGCTTCGAGCGCCCCGAGGAGGTCCTGACCTTCCGGGTGTTCATCCCGAGCTCGGAGGTGCCGGAGCTCGAAACCGCGGTGCGGACGCACGGACGCATCCTGGAAGAGATCCGGCGCCTGCCGGGCGTACGCTCGGCGGCCGTCACCAACTCGGTCCCCATGGACGGCCGCACGAACAACAACGGGGTGTACGTGGAGGAGGCCCCCCTATCGGAGGGCGAAGCCGCTCCGTCGCGGCGCCACAAGTTCGTCTCCCCGGGCTATTTCGAGACGCTCGAGAACCGGGTGCTCGCGGGACGCGCGTTCACCTGGGAGGATGTGTACGGGCGTCGCACGGTGGCGGTGGTGACCGAGGACTTCGCGCGCGAGTACTGGGACCGACCGACGGACGCGGTCGGGAAGCGGATCCGGGAAGGGCGGGACGGGAGCTGGAAGGAGATCGTGGGCGTCGTCGAGTCGGTTCGCGACGACGGGCGGGATCACGACGCGGTCGCGACCGTGTACTGGCCCCTCCTGGTCGCGGACTTCTGGGGCATGCGGGAGTTCGGGTGGAGGTCGGTCGTGTACGCCGTGCGGACCTCTGGCCCTCCGACCGCGCGCCTGCCCGATATTCGCCGGGCCGTGTGGGCCGTGGATCCGAATCTCCCGCTCGCCAACGTCGAGACGCTGGACGCCATCCAGGCCCGCTCCACGGCGCGGACGTCGTTCACGCTCGTTCTGCTCCTCGTCGCCGCGGGGGTGGCCCTCGTGCTCGGCGTCGTCGGTCTGTACGGGATCGTGTCGTACACCGTCTCGCTCCGCAGACGCGAGATCGGGATCCGCATGGCGATGGGGGCGCGCCGCGCGGACGTCACGTCGATGGTCGTCCGTCAGGGTGTGGCGCTGGCCGGCATCGGCGTCGTGCTGGGGCTGATCGGCGCCGCGATCCTCACGCGGCTCATGCGCCCGCTCCTGTACGGGGTCCGGGCGCTCGACCCGTGGACGTACGCCGTGACCGCCGCAGCGCTGGTCGGCGTGGCCACCCTGGCCAGCTGGACCCCGGCTCGCCGCGCGGCGACCGTGGATCCCGTCGAGACCCTCCGTCAGGAGTGACCCGGGCGGCCGCGGCCGTGCGGACGAAGGGCGACTGGATCCTCCCCCCGCGCGGTCAGTGGTGTCTCAGGGCCCGGGACGGATCCACGTGGGCCGCACGGTTCGCGGGCACGAAGCTGGCGATCATCGCCACGGCGACCAGCAGCGCGGCCACCGCGGCCAGCAGGGCCGGGTCGTGGGGGGCGACTCCGTACAGGAGCCCGCGGAGAAGCCCACCCGTGGCCCACGCCGCGAGGAGACCCATGGCGACGCCGCCCGCCACGAGGCGGCCCGACCCGGCAAGCACCGTGCGGCGCACGCACCCTCCGTCGGCGCCCAGCGCCATCCGGATGCCGATCTCCCGGGTCCGCCTGGCCACGCTGTACGACACGACTCCATGCAGCCCCACGACACCCAGGACCAGCGCGATCAGGGCCGCGGTCGCGAGCAGCGCCGCCGCCAGAGTCGTCCGGGCGCGGGTGGCCGCGACGACATCCCGGACGCGGCGCGGATTGGCGACGGCGACCGACGGGTCCCTGTCGGCCACCGCGCGTCGGATGCCCGCCAGCAGGACGCGGGGATCACCGGACGCCGCGCGCGCCACGAGCGTCATGCCGGCGCGGTGGCCCAGGAATCGCCGCGCCCCCTCGGGTGACACGAGCGGAAGGAACACCGCCGCGGTCGGGGGACGCTCCAGGCCGTCGGAGCGCAGGTCGCCGGTGACGCCGACCACGCGGAACCATGGCGGGCGTTCGCCCTCGATGTTGGCTCCTTCGCCGAGGGCGCCGCGATCCGGCCACAATTGCGATGCGAGGGTCCGGGTTACGACCAGGGCACCGGTGGCTTGCTCGTTGTCGGCCGCCCGGAACCAACGCCCCTCGGACAACGGGATGCGGAGGGTCTCGAAGTAGCCGGGGGTGGCCACATGGACGTCCACACACGGGGGTGATTCGTCCTCGGCGAGGCGTCGTGATTCGACATGGAGCTCGTAGCACCCCAGCCCCGACTCGAGCGGCAGGCTCGTGACGGCCCCTGCCGCCGCCACCCCGGGATGCGCCCGGATCGTCGCCAGAACGTCACGATAGAATGCATGCACGCTGGCCTGGTCGGGGTAGTCCCGGGCCGGGAGCGACACGTCCACCGCGAGCACGCCATCGGGGACGAACCCCGGATCGACCCGGACCAGGCGTTCGAAGCTGCGCGCGAGAAGCCCCGAGGAGTTGAGGAGCAGCAGGGCCAGAGCGACCTGCCCCGTCACCAGACCGGCCCGCAGCCTCCCGAGTCCGCGCCCGGCGGTCGCGCGCCCGCTCCCGCCCACCAACCCACCCGGTCCCCCCCCACGTCCCACCGCCGACAGGGGGAGGAGGGTGAGGATCAGGGTGACGAGGATCATCGACGCCGTCGCCGCCGCCAGCGCCGAGCCATCCATCGCCAGCGCGCCCAGCCGCGGCAGGCCGCGCGGTGCGATGGCGCGGACCGCGACCAGGGCACCCCGCGCCAACCCCACGGACGCGACCCCCGCCACACCCACCAGCACGACGGCCTCGGCCCCGAGCAGGCGCAGCAATCGGGCCGTCCCGCCGCCCAGGGCGGTCCGCACGCGAATCTCGCGGGCGCGGTCCAGGTTCCTGACGAGCGACAGGTTGACGACGTTCGCGATGGCGATGACCAGAATCAGTCCCGCGGCGCCCATGAGGATCCAGATCGCCCGGCGGGTGTCGTCGCCCACCACGCGGTGGTGGAGACTCTGAGCCACGGTGCGGAACCCCGCTCGCCGCATCCAGGCCGCCGAGTATTGGTCGGGATGGAGCGATGGGAGTCGGTCCGTGAGCCGGTCCAGCTCATCCTGGACCACCGGCAGCGCGGCCCCATCCCGGCGCCGGCCGATCACGTGCAGGGAATGACTGTCCGCGTCGGGATCGGCCTCGTCGATCGCGAGCGGCACCCATAGGTCCGCATGCGACTCCGGCAGATCGAACCCGGCCGCCAGCACCCCGACGACCTGCCACTCGACCCCCTGCACGCGCAGGGACCGACCCACGATGTCCGGTCTCGAGCCGTACCGGCTGGACCACTCCTCATGGCTCAGGAGCGCCACGCGGGACGCGCCCCGCTGCGCGTCCGCGGCCGCGAGCAGACGCCCGATCGCGGGTGTCGCCCCGAGCGCGACGAGGAGATCCGGCGTGGCCACCGCGACGTCGATGCGCTCGGCTCCGCGATCGCCCTCGAGCGTGCCGGCGCCGACCCGGTACGCCCCCACGGCCGCGAGGGTCCGACTCTCGCGACGGAAGTGCACATATCCCGCCTCCGTCACCTCCCAACGGTCGAACCCGAGACCCGGGACCGCGCTGTAGATGTCGAGGAGACGATCGCTCGCCGGATAGGCAAGCGGCTCGAGCACCACCGAATCGAGCACCGTGTAGAGGGCGAGGGTCGATCCGAGACCCAGCGCGAGCGTGGCGATCGTGACGATCGAGAACCCCCGGGCGCGGCGGAGCACGCGACCCGCCAGACGCACGTCCCCCCATGCCCGCTCGAGGGACTCCGCTGCCCGCAGACGACGTTCGGCGCGCCGGGTGTCGCGTCTGAGGCGCCGCAGGGTCGTCTCCATGTCGCCGAACTCGCGGCGGGCCCGTGTCTCCGCCTCGGCGCGGGACAGGCCCTCCCGGGCCACGAGGTCGCGCGCCCGGCTCTCGATGTGGAACCGGAGCTCATCCTCCACTTCGCGGGCGGTGTGTCGCGACAGCTTCGGACGGGGGACCCGGAGGATGCGGCGAATGCGTGGTAGGAAGCCCATGTGTCGACCTCGTCGATGGCCAGCGGGTCCCGGCCGGATTCCGTTCGCCGGCAGGATGTCTGGCGACTCCTTACCATTAGATACTAATGTAATGCGAAGGGTTGCGCGGGCGCGTCGTCGCCGACCCGTCTCACCACCGAGGGCTCGTCCTGCCCACCATCGAGCCCCGGGCAACTCGAGCCCTCGCCCGGACATCGGACCTACCGGGAGCGCTCGCGCGAACGGCGATCGGAGCGGACATGGACAACCACGGATCGGACGCTCCAGCCACCGGGTCCCGCGCGGCGGATGCCGAAGCCCGGGAGTCCGGGCGGCCCACGAAGAGGGGCGGCTCGCGGCGCGACTTCGTGGTCACGCTGTCGTCCGCGCTCGGCGGCCTCGTGGTCGGCGTTCCGTTCGTGGCGTGCCCGCGGCACGATGGCGGGGCCGGCACCGGGCCCCCGGCCCCAACCGGCCCGGCGGGAGGCGCGAGCGGTCCGGTGCCGCCTTCCTCCGCCACCCGCCTGCACGCGTTCGTCGAGATCACGCCCGCCGGCGAGGTGCTGATCCACGCGCCCTGTCCGGAGATCGGGCAGGGGGTCCGGACCTCGCTGTCCCGCATCGTGGCGGAGGAGCTGAGGGCCGACTGGTCGAGGGTGCGCGTCGTGCAGGCGTCGGCGAGCGCCGTGTACGGCGGCATGACCGTCGGCGGCAGCGACAGCGTGGCCGACTACTGGGGGCCCCTGAGGACGGCGGGCGCGACCGCGCGCGGGCTCCTGGTCGAGGCGGCCGCGCGCGCCTGGCGGGTGAGTCGCGACGAATGCGTGGCCGCATCCGGCAGGGTCCAGCACCTCGCCTCGGGCCGTTCGTTCGGGTTCGGGGAGCTGGCCGCCGACGCGGCGGGGATCGCGCTGGCGGGCGCGGACGCGACCCTCACCGACCCCGCGGACTTCCGGCTCATCGGCCAGCCGGCGGGATCGGTCGACACGGGCGACATCGTGCGCGGTGCGGCGGTCTACGGACTCGACGTCCGGCGGCCGGGGATGCGCTTCGCCGCGGTGGCCCGACGCCCCGTGCCCGATGCCGGGCTCGGCGGATACGACGCGGCAGCCGCACGGCGGATCGTAGGGGTGGGGGACGTGTTCGAGGTCCCGCGCCTGGTGGTCGCGGGCCGCCTGTACGGGGCCGTTCGTGGGGGCGTGGCCGTGGTCGCCGACCACACGTGGGCCGCCATCCGGGGCCGCGACGCCCTGGACATTCGCTGGGAGATCGAGGACGGCGAAGACACCGCGACGCTGAGCCGTCGGATGCGGGAGGCGCTCGAAGCGGGTCGCGTGGAAACCGTGCGTGACGAGGGGGACGCCCCGGCCGCGATCGCCTCGAGCGCCCGCCGGGTGGACGCCGAGTACGAGCTCCCGATGCTCGCCCATGCGTGCATGGAGCCGATCAACTTCACGGCGGACTGCGGTGCCGACGCGTGCGAGCTGTGGGGACCTACACAGGATCCGCGCTACCTGCAGGCCCTCGTCGCGGCGGCGCTCGAGCTCGAGGCGGATCGCGTTCAGGTGCACCCCACCCTGGCGGGAGGCGGATTCGGCCGGCGCCTCGCCATCGACTACGGGGTCGAAGCCGCGCTCATCTCGCGGCAGGTCGGGCGCCCGGTCCAAGTCGTGTGGACGCGCGAGGACGACATCCGGGGTGACTACTACCGGACGCCGAGCCTGCACCGGATCTCCGCGGGTCTAGACTCCGGGGGCCACCCCACGGGCTGGTGGCACCGGCTGGCCAGCGCCCCGCTCGTGGCGCATCTGACGACGGCCGAGCGCCGCGACCCGGCGACGCCGCTCGCCCTGTACGACGTCCAGGGGGCAGCCGACATGCCATATGCGATCCCCGCCATCCGGGTGGATCACGCCGCCATCGAGACCCGTGCGCAGATGGGAAGCTGGCGATCGGTCTCACACTCCTTCAACGCGTTCGTCGTCAACAGCTTCATCGATGAGATCGCCGCCGTGCTCGACGAGGATCCGCTCGAGCTCCAGCTGCGAATGCTGGGCGAGCCCCGCATCGCCGCCATCAGGCTTCCGCTTCCCGGCCGACGGGGGACCCCGAGCCCCGACATCGGGCGGCTGCGGACGGTGCTCGAGCGGGCCGCGGAGGCCGCGGGTTGGGGAGCCTCCTTGCCCGAGGGGCGCGGGCGGGGCATCGCGTGCACGTACTACAAGGACAGCTATGCGGCCCACGTGGCCGAGGTGACCGCGGGTCCCGACGGGATGCCGCGCGTCGAGCGCATCGTCGCCGCCCTCGACTGCGGGCGGGTCGTCGACCCGAGCGGCGCCCGCGCGCAGATGGAGGGCGCCGCCATGGATGGCGTCGCGACGGTGCTCCACTGGGAGGCCACCCTGGCCGGCGGGGTCGTCGAGCAGAGCAACTTCCACGACTACCCGGCCCTCCGCATCGACGAGGCGCCCATCGTCGAGACGCACCTCGTGGAGGACGACCGGGCCCCTTCCGGCGCAGGCGAGCCCCCGTATCCATCGGTCGCGCCCGCGATCGCGAACGCCATCTTCGCCGCGACCGGAACGCGCGTGCGGCGGCTCCCGATCCGACCGGGAGCGCCCGGCTGACGCGGCTGTCGATCCGGTCGGCAAGACCCGCTGACGCCCGGCGCGGCTCGTCCGCCCGTAGTGTTGATTTCCTACAGTAGACACCCTACACTACAGGTCCGCGGTACTCGAGCGGGCGAGCGAGCACGGTGGCTGACAGGCGCGAGCGCGGGCTCCCGCCGCACCGAGCCGGCCGCTGGCCAGAGCCCAGGGAGACGCCGATGTCGATTGTCCGCTCCGAGATCCTCCGCGGGACCCTCGATCTCCTCATCCTGAAGACCCTCACGCTCGAGTCCATGCACGGGTGGGGGATCGCGCAGCGCATCCAGCAGCTCTCGGACGAGGTGTTCGACGTCAACCAGGGCTCGCTCTACCCGGCCCTCCGGGCCCTGCAGCGAAGGGGCTGGGTGACGTCCGAATGGCGGCGCACGGAGCAGAACCGCCGGGCCCGGTTCTACACGCTCACGGCAGCCGGCCGTCGGCAGCTCGCCCGTGAGGAGAAGCAGTGGGCGGCTTCGTCCGCGGCGGTCGATCGCGTCCTGAAGCTGGCCCACGCGGGCGCCTGACGATGCTGTCCGTGTGGCGAGGCCTTCGAACGAGGCTCCGGGAGGCGCTCTCCGTGCGCGGGATGGAGCGCGAGCTCGACGAGGAGATGCGCGATCACTTGCAGCGCGAGGTCCGGGCGCTCATGCGGCGAGGTATCGACGCCGGGGAGGCCCGCAGGAGGGCTCTCGAGGCGTTCGGGGCGCGCGATGTGGTGCGGGAGCAGGTTCGCGAGGAGGCGGGGTTCCGGGGCCTCAGGCACGCGCGGCGCGACCTCCGGCAGGCGGGGCGGCGGCTCCTCCGCGACCGGGGCTTCACGGCCGCGGCGGGGGGCACGCTCGCTCTCGGCATCGGGGCGACCACGGCCATGTTCAGCGTGCTCCACTCCGTGGTCCTCGCGCCCCTGCCGTACCCGGATCCGGACCGTCTCGTGCGGGTGTGGCATTCGGCTCCGGGCGCCGACATCGCGGACATCGACGTTTCCTACGGCACGTATCTGTTCTATCGCGAGTTGGCGCGGAGCTTCGACGACATCGCGATCTTCCACCGCGTCGAGGTCACGGTTCGCGAGGGCGATCGGGCCGAGCGAGTCCCGACCGCGATCGTCTCGCCGGGCTTCTTCCCGCTCCTGTTCGACGGCGCGCCCGCTCTCGGCCGGCTCATACAGGAAGCGGATGGGGAGGGCGGCGCGCCACGCGTGGTGGTCCTCAGCCGCCGCTACTGGCAGCGACGCTACGGCGGCGATCGGTCCGTGCTCGGGCGCACGCTCGACATCGGCGGCACGCCGGCCGAGATCGTCGGCGTCCTCCCGGCCTCGTTCCACTACCCGACGCCGGACACGGATCTGTGGACCGCGATACGGCTCGATCCGACGGGAGTCCGGCTGGGCGGGTTCAGCGCCGAAGGCCTCGCGCGGCTCGCGCCCGGGGTGACGATCGACGCCGCCCGCCGCGAGCTGACCGACCTGATCGTGCGTCTCGATGAACGGTACCCGGGCGGCTCCTACGAGGCCATCGTGCGGCGCGGCGAGCTCACCGCGCATCTCGAGTCTCTCGAATCCCACATCGTGGGCCCCGACGTCCGACGGCTGCTGTGGGTGATCCTCGGGACCGTGGGGGTCGTCCTCCTCATCGCCTGCGCCAACCTCACGAACCTGATGCTCGTCCGGATGGAGAGCCGGCGGCGCGAGCTGGCGGTGCGCAGGGCCCTGGGAGCGACGGGACGGGACCTGGCCGCCGCCTTCCTCGGCGAGCCGATCCTCCTCTCGGTGGTCGGCGGAGGTCTCGGGCTCGGGCTTGCGATCGCCTGCGTCCGGGTCCTGGTGCGGCTCGGCGAGGGGATGTTGCCACGCGCGCGCGACATCGCCGTCGATCCGACGACGCTCCTGTTCACGGCCGCCGTCTCGATCATGGCGGCGTTCGCGGTGGGGCTCGTCCCGTGGCTCGTCCACCGGTCCGACGATGTGGGCGAATCGCTCAAGGAGGGGAGTCGCGGGGCGACCGGAGGCCGAAGGGTGGTCCGCGCCCGTGACCTCCTCGTCGTCTCCCAGCTCGCCTTCGCCCTCGTGCTGCTGGCCGGCGCCGGGCTCGTGACGCGGAGCTTCTGGAACCTGGCGCGGGTCGATCCGGGCTTCCGGGCCGGCGGCGCCCTCACCTTCCAGGTCGTCCTCTCGGGACGCGAGGTCCCCGATCGTGAGGCGGCGGCTCGGTTCCAACAGGCCGTGATCGACCGGTTGGCGGCGCTCCCGGGCGTGACGGCAGTGGGTGCGGCGGACTGCGTGCCGCTCGCATGCCAGTCGAACGTGAATCCCCTCGCCCGGGCCGATCTCGTGCTCGGGCCCGACGAGATTCCCCCGGCGGTCCAGCTCCGCACGGTATCGCCCGGGTTCTTCCGGGCGTCGGGGATCCCGGTGCTCGAGGGCCGGGAGCTCGAGCGTTCCGATCACGAGCGTCGTACGGGCGCAGCGCTGGTGAATCGGACGCTCGCCGAGCGCTTCTGGCCCGGGGAGAGCGCGATCGGGAAGCGCATGTACCCCTCCCTGGCCGATAGCGTCCCCTGGTACCACATCGTCGGCGTCGTGGGAGATACGCCGATCGCGACGCTCACGGAGGACAACCAGCCGACGGCATACTTCCCGATGGTCGGCACCGACGACGTCATGACGTCGAGCGCGCATTCCATGGAGTACGTGGTACGCACCACAGGGCCACCGCTCGCTCTGACGCCGATCGTGCGTGCTGCCGTCCGGGCGCTCGATCCCGCCGTCCCCGTCACCCGCTTCCGTGCCCTCGACAGTCTGCTCGCCGACGCATCGGCCACCATGCGATTCGCGATGATCCTCCTGGCCATGGCGGCCGCCATCGCGACCACGCTCGGGGCGGTCGGGATCTATGGCGTGCTCTCGTACGCGGTGGGGCAGCGGCGGAGCGAGATCGGCATCCGGATGGCACTCGGGGCGCGGATGGGGCAGGTGCAGGGTCTGATCCTGCGGCGCGGGGCCGGGGTCGCCGCGATCGGGGTCGGTGTGGGGCTGGCCGGGGCGCTCGGCCTCACCCGGTTCCTGGGCTCGCTCCTGTTCGGCGTGCGAAGCGCGGATTTCCCCACGTACGCCGCCGTGGCCCTCGTGCTGTTCGCGGTCGCCCTCGCCGCTTGCTACCTGCCGGCGCGCCGGGCGTCCCGGGTGGATCCGGCCGCGACGCTGAACGAGAGCTGATCCGTGTCCCTCCTGCGCGCGCTGCGCACCCGGCTGCGCGAGACGGTGTCCCGGCGGCGGACCGAAGAGGAGCTCGATGAAGAGATCCGCTTCCACGTGGAGCGCGACATCGAGGCGCGCGTTCGCCGGGGCGAGGATCCCGACGAGGCCCGCCGCGCGGCCATCCGGTCCTTCGGAAAAGTGGAGCGCGTGAAGGAGCAGGCACGGGAGGAGCTCGGGTTCCGGGGGGTCGAGCTGGTCCGTCGCGAGCTGCGGCACGCCGGGCGGCGCCTGCGTCGGGACCCGGGGTTCGCGATCACGGTGATGATCACCCTGGCGCTGGGCATCGGCGCGACGACCGCGATCTTCAGCGTGCTCGACGGCGTGGTGCTCGCACCGCTTCCGTACGGGGACGCGGGGCATCTCGTAACGATCACGCACACGGATGCCGGGGGCGACGACCTCGGGATGCCCGACGGCGGGTACTTCTACTACCGCGACCGGGCGACGACGCTGTCGGACATCGCGGTGTGGATCGAGCGGTCCGCGACCGTCTCCGGGACCGGGGAGCCGCTCGAGCTCCGCATGATCACCGCGACGCCCTCCCTGCTCCGCGTGCTCGGTGTCGAGCCCATGCTGGGGCGCGGGTTCAAGGAGGAGGAAGGCGAGCCGGGAGCCCCCGATGTCGCCGTCATCACGTACTCGTCCTGGATGCGGCGGTACGGAGGCGACCCCGACGTCCTGGGCAGGCCGCTGATCGAGGGGCTGGACCTGCCCATCGTGGGCGTGCTCCCCCCCTCCTTCGACTTCATACGCCCCGATGCCACGGTCACCTTCGGACGGGAGTTCGACGAGCCCGACGTCCTCATCCCGCTGTCGCTCGACCGCACGCGCGCCCGATTCGGGAACTTCATGTACCAGTCGATCGCCCGGCTGGCTCCGGGGGCATCCGCCAGGGCGGCGGCGCGCGAGCTCGAGGTGCTGATGAAGTCCGCTCCGGAGGCGTACCCCGGCGCGCACACGGTTCGATCGCTCGAGGAGGGGGCGTACCGGCCCGTCGTCTCCCCCGTCAAGCGGGCGCTCGTCGGAGACACCGCCGGAGTGTTGTGGATCCTGGTCGGGGCCGTGGGGCTCGTGCTCGTGATCGCCGCGGTCAACGTGGCCAACCTGTTCATCGTCCGCGCCGAGGCGCGATGGCACGAGATGGTCGTGCGGCGGGCTCTTGGAGCGCAGGGCGGAGCGCTCGCGGGATCCGTGCTCTCCGAGGTCACGCTTCTCGCCGTGGCGGGTGGCGCGCTCGGGATCGTGCTCGCGTGGCTCGGCACCCGGGCGCTCCTCGGCATGCTCCCGCCCGGCGTCCCCCGCATAGAGCGCGTGGGGCTGGATGACGCCGTACTGTCGTTCGCCGGCGTGATCACGTTGCTGACCGCCTTCGCCTGCGCCGCGGCCCCCGCCGCCCGTCTGCGGCGGGTCGACGTAACCGCGGCGTTCGGAGACGAGAGCCGCACCTCTTCGGCGGGGCGAGGGCGTGTCCGCGCCCGACACGCACTGGCGGGGTCACAGGTCGCCTTCTCGCTGATCCTGCTGGTCGGCTCCGCGCTTCTCGTCCGTACGTTCGGGAACCTGCGCGCGGTCGACCCGGGGTTCGATCCCCACGGCGTCCTCACGCTCCGGCTGGCGCTTCCCGCGCGCTACGACACGGACGTCGAGCGCACCGCGGTCATGATGCAGCTGACGGACCGACTCCGGGGCGTACCGGGCGTCGACATCGCCACCTTCTCGGCCGATCTGCCCCTGGACGGGGACGAATGGCGGGATTACGTGGCGACCGAGGACGCGATCCCGGAGGGGGACGACGCCGGCATCAGCGCGACCCGCGTATTCATCGGTCCGCGCTATCTGGAGACGATCGGCGCCCGCATGCGACGCGGGAGGGAGCTGACTCGCGCCGACTTCGCCGGCTACCCCGAGTACGCGGTGGTCAACCAGGCGTTCGCCGATCAGCGCTGGCCGGGGGAGGATCCGATCGGGAAACGGCTCGCCCAATGGGCGCCCGGACAGGAAGGCGACGTGTGGTACACCGTCTCGGGCGTGGTCCGGGACATCCGCGAGAGCAGCCTGTCCGAACCGGCGCGACCGACAGTCTACCTGCCCACCGTGTTCCGTCCGGACGACAGCTTCGCGATGTTCATCAGCAACATGGTCCTGCTCGTGAAGGCGAGTGGCGACCCTCTGTCGCTCCTGCCGCGGATCCGTGACGAGATCCGGGCGCAGGACCCGGAGATCCCGATCAACGGCATCCGCACGCTGGACCGTCTCGTCGCGTCGTCCTTCCAGCGCGTGCGCTTCGCGATGACGCTGCTGGTCGTCTCGGCGCTGGTGGCCGTGATCCTCGCGGTCGTCGGGATCTACGGAACGGTCTCGTACGTGGTCGGCCGGCGGCGACGCGAGTTCGCGGTGCGCATCGCGCTCGGCGCGACCGGCGGCCACGTGCGGCGTGCCGTCCTCCGCACGGCGGCCGGTATCGCCGGCGGCGGCATCGCGGTGGGCCTGGTGGTCGCGGCGGCACTCGGCCGCGTGCTCGGAGCGCTCCTGTTCGGGGTATCGCCGGTCAGCCCCGGGACATTCACGGTCGTCGCCATGGGGCTGCTGGCCGTCGTGGTCGCGGCGGCGTCGCTCCCGGCGCGCCGGGCCTCCCGTGTGGAGCCCATGATCGTCATTCGGACGGAATGATCGAGACGGGACGCCCCATGCTCCCGCGTGGCGGCCGCCCTACCCCCGTTCGCGTCGGGTCAGGTGCTGACGATCTAGGAGGATCGGCTCGGCCCGGAGCGTGAGCGTGAAGCCGCTGGCCCCGAAGCGGATCGACGCTCCCGCGGGCCAGTTGAAGCGGATTTCCCAGCTGTGGTACGGTCGATCGAGGTGGACCTTCTGCCGCTCGGCCCGCTCGCTGACGATCGCGTCGATCGAGGGAAGGCTGAGCGCGATCTGCCGTCCCTCGTCCGGCCACGCGACATCGACTGCGAGATCGGTCACGTCGTGGAACACGAGATCCGCGGGAGCGACACGGAAGCACGCGGGCTCCTCCCCGACGCCGCACACCCACTCCGCGATGTAGTCGATGTCGAGGACGAGGTCGCTCGTCCAGTCGTCGCGCTCCGGGTCGCCGATCCCCAGCGTGAAGCCCCACAGGTGGCAGTCGTGCCAGGAGTGGTCGTCGAAGGTCCCGCCCATCACTTCGCGAGTGACCCCGGGGTCTCCCCCGTCCCGACGCGCCCACCCAAGAGCGCTCGCCCGACGAGCTTCGCCGAGGCGCGAGCGGATACCGTGAACGCGAAGAACGCTCCGAAGTCCCGGGTCGCCGGCATGCTCGTGATGAAGAGTCCCGGGACGCTGGTCTGGAGGGACCGGTCCAGACGGGGCGAGCCGTCGACGATCTCGACTCGTGTAAGGAGGTTCCCGGCGGCCAGATAGGGGAGGCGATCGAGCGCCACCCGATACCCGGTGGCGAGGATCACGTGATCGACGGCCAGCGTCTCCCCATCATCGAGCTCGATGGCGATCTCACCTTCCGGCGACCCCCGACAGGCGACCACCGAGCGTTCGGGCCATACCGAGATGCGATCCGCACGCACGCGGGGTGCGAGCCACGGTTCGAGCTTGAGCCGCCCTTCCTCCCAGAAGCGCCGCTCCAGGGCCTTTCGCTCCTTGGCCGGAAGATCGCGGAACCAACCGGGATCCTCGACCATGCGGTGGATCATGGGGGAAACCCACGACCAGTCGGACGCCTCGAAGCGCGGGGTGGGGTGCCTGTGCACCACGTGGACCCGCCGCGCGCCTGCTTCCCGAAGGAGCGCCGCCCACTCGAAAGCGCTCTGCCGTCCGCCGACGATGAGGACGCGCGCTCCCCCGAGAGCGGCGAGCTCGACCCGCTCGCACGTGTGTTCGTAACGACCATCGGGGAGGATCGCGGCGAGCTTCGGCGGAACGTGGGCGAAGTGCCGGAAACCGGGGGCGAGCAGCACGTCCGATGCCTCGAGCGAGTCCCCATCGGCCAGACGCGCTCGAAACGACCCGCTGGACTCGTCCACATCGAGACGCTCGACCAAGCGAGGAACCGCCTCGATCCCCTTTCGCGACTGGAACCAGCGCGCATACGCCAGATAGAGCTCGATAGATAGGGGCTCCACGTCGGCCGGCGTCTCGCCTCTCTCCTCCAGGTAGCGCTCGATCGTGTCTTCCTCCGCCGGATCGAGATGCCAGTCGCAGGCGGATCGCAGGAGCATCCCGGTGGGCATGTTCTCGCGCCAGAAGCCCATCGGTCGTCCGAGGAGGACGTGCTCGATTCCCTGTTGACGTGCCCAGGCCGCCATCGCCAGACCGAAGGGCCCTGCGCCGACGATGAGAAAGCGCGTTCGGTGGACCACCGGTGGGCCTCCGTGCATGCGAGCCGCCGCGAGCGGAGTGTGAACGACGTCCCGTGAACATGAACGCCCTCGCCGATTCCGGCCACCTACATTGTCAGCGTGGGCAGCCTCGTCCAAGTTGCCTGGGTGGCTCGGCCCCACCGACCCCCTGCACCAGGATGCGCCGTCGGACGCCGCGAGCCGCACACACGACGGATGCCACCCCCGGCCGAGAGGGAGCGCGAATCATGGCCATCGACCTCACCGTGAACGGCGAGCGACGCCAGATCCAGGCGGACGGAGACACGCCGCTGCTCTGGGTGCTGCGTGACGAGCTGCGCCTCACGGGCACCAAATTCGGGTGCGGGATCGCCCAGTGCGGAGCCTGCACCGTGCACGTGAACGGCCAGGCGCGGCGCTCGTGCGTGACGCCCGTGCGTCTGGTCCAGGGACAGCAGATCACGACGATCGAGGGTGTCTCGGGCCCGCAGGCCCAGGCGGTGCAGAACGCCTGGCGGGAGATCGACGTGCCGCAGTGCGGCTACTGCCAGTCGGGGCAGATCATGAGCGCGGTGGCGCTCCTCTCGCAGACGCCGGCCCCCGACGACGCGGCCATCCACGCCGGCATGGTCGGCAACATCTGCCGCTGCGCCACCTACGTCCGCATTCGCCAGGCGATCAAGAACGCCGCTGCGGCGATGGAGGGCTGACATGATCCACGGCAAGCTCGATCCGTCCGATCTCGCTCCGGGCCCCAGGGTCCGCGACCGACGCGACTTCCTCAAGACCGCCGCCACCGGGCTCGTGGTGGGGGCGTATCTCCCGGCGTTCGTCCGCGGGGCGCGGGCGAGTGCCACCGGTCCCGCGGGCATCGCGGGCACGGGCGACGCGGGTACACCCGGAACGACCGGCGGCGCGGCACCCCGGGCGTTCGAGCCCAACGCGTTCGTCCGCATCGCGCCGGACGACACGGTCACCGTGATCGTCAAGCACATCGAGTTCGGGCAGGGCCCCTACACCGGGCTCTCGACGCTGGTCGCCGAGGAGCTCGACGCCGACTGGTCGCAGATGCGGGCCGAGTCCGCCCCCGCCGACGTGTCGAAGTACGCGAACACCCTGTTCGGGATCCAGGGCACGGGTGGCTCGACGGCGATCGCCAACTCGTACGAGCAGATGCGCCGCGCGGGGGCGACGGCGCGCGCCATGCTTGTGGCCGCGGCAGCCGGCGAGTGGGGCGTCCCGGCCAGCGAGATCACGGTCGAGGCCGGCGTCCTGCGGCACGCCGGATCGGGACGCGAGGCCCGCTTCGGCGAGCTGGCCGAGGCCGCCTCCTACCTCCCGGTCCCCGAGCAGGTTCGTCTGAAGGACCCCTCGGAGTTCCGGCTCATCGGGACCGAGGTGCCGAAGCTGGACACCGAGGCCAAGACCACGGGCGCCGCCACCTTCACGATGGACATCCACCGCGACGGCATGCAGACGGTGGCCGTGGCGCACCCGCCGCGCTTCGGATCGACGGTCGCCTCCGTGAACGATGCGGCCGCGCGGCGCGTGCCGGGCGTACTCGACGTGCGGACGATCCCGCAGGGGGTGGCCGTGTACGCGCGCGACACGTGGTCGGCGTTCAAGGGGCGCGAGGCGCTCGACATCGCGTGGGACGACAGCGCGGCAGAGACGCGCTCGTCGCGCGAGCTGTTCGAGCTCTACCGGTCCACCACGGAGAGCCCCGGGACCACCGCCGAGAGCCGGGGCGACGCCGCCCGTGCCCTCGAGCGCGCCTCCGGGGTGCTCGAGGCCGTGTACGAGTTCCCGTACCTGGCACACGCCCCGATGGAGCCGCTCGACGCGGTCGCCGTGCGAACCGGGGAGGGCGCCGAGGTGTGGATGGGGAGTCAGATCCAGACCGTCGACCAGGGCGCGTTCGCGCAGATCCTCGGCCTCGCGCCCGAACAGGTCCGCATCCACACCCAGTTCGCCGGCGGGAGCTTCGGGCGGCGGGCGCAGCCCCAGGCGGACCTCGCGCAGGAGGCCGCGCAGGCGCTCGCGCAGGTACCGGCCGGCACGCCGGTCAAGCTCGTGTGGAGCCGGGATGACGACATCCGGGGCGGCCGCTACCGCCCGCTCATCGTGCACCGCGTCCGGGGGGCCGTGAGCGCGCGCGGCATCGCCGGCTGGGAGCACACGATCGCGACGCAGTCGATCCTGGCCGGCTCCCCGTTCGAGGCCATGATCCAGAACGGCGTCGATCCGTCGTCCGTGGAGGGCGCCGCCGACATGCCCTACGCCATCCCCGACTTCTCGGTGAGCCTCCACACGATGGACGTGGGGGTGCCCGTCCTGTGGTGGCGTTCCGTGGGTCACACGCACACGGCCTACGTGGTCGAGACCTTCCTCGACGAGCTGCTCCAGGGGGCCGGACGGGACCCGGTCGAGGGGCGGCTGGCGCTCCTCCGGAACGCGCCGCGCGAGGCCGGGGTGCTGCGCGCCGTGGGCGAGATGGCCGACTGGGGGAGTCGGCCGCCGGCCGGGCGTGCTCGCGGCGTGGCCGTCCACAAGTCGTTCGAGTCCTACGTGGCCGAGATCGCCGAGGTGTCGCGCGGCGACGATGGGCTCCCGCGGGTGCACCACGTGTGGTGCGCGGTGGATTGCGGCGTCCCCGTCAACCCGAACGTGATCGCCGCCCAGATGGAGGGCGGCATCGGGTACGGGCTCGGGGCCGTGCTGTACAACGAGATCACGCTCGAGGAAGGCGGCACCGTCGCCGAGCGGAACTTCGATCGCTACCGCTCGATCCGTATCGACGCGATGCCGGCCGTGGACGTGCGCGTCCTGCCCTCGGCCGAGCCCCCCACCGGGGTGGGCGAGCCGGGCGTCCCGCCCATCGGTCCGGCGGTCGCCAACGCGTGGCGCGCGCTCACGGGCGAGTCGGTGCGCCGGCTGCCGTTCGTCGCGCACCGCGATGCGATGCGCACGGCCGCGGGGGGCGACGCGTGAGCCGGCCGCTCGCCTTCGTCCGTCTCGCCCCGGCCAGCGCGCTGGTCCTCCTCGCCGCGTGTGGCGGCGGGGATGCCGACACGCGGGCCACGGGCACCCCGTCGCGCGACACGCTGCGAGCCCCGGACGCCTTCGCGGAGCTCGCCAACGACGGAGAGCGGAGCCGCGCCCTGTTCGCCGAGATGGGGAAGGTGCTCCAGCACCCGCGCTGCGTGAACTGCCACCCGGCGGGCGGGCGGCCGCTGCAGGGCGACGACTCGCACCCGCACGAGCCGAAGGTGGTGCGCGGGGCGAGCGGCATGGGCGAGCCGGGGATGCTGTGCATCACCTGCCACCAGCCCGAGAACGTGCGCGTGGAGTCCGACTGGGCGATGCCGGGCAACCCCCGCTGGCACCTGGCGCCCGAGAGCCTGGCGTGGGCCGGGAAGTCGCTGGCGGAGATCTGCGCGCAGCTCAAGGACCCTTCCCGGAACGGCGGCATGAGCCTCGAGGAGCTGGTCGCGCACATGGGCGAGGACGGCCTCGTGGGCTGGGGCTGGAGCCCGGGTGCCGGTCGCGAGAGGGCTCCGGGGACGCAGGCCGAGCTGGGCGCGCTGACGCGGGCCTGGGTGGACAGCGGGGCGGCCTGCCCGGCCGCGGGGTGAGCTCACCGGGCTCCCCGTGGTGGCGGATCGGCCGGGCGGCACTCGCGTTCCTCATCGCCTGGGCCGTCACCGGCGTCCTGTGGGTCGCGTTCACGCAGCCCTGGGTGTCGCGCATGGAGCTCGGCACCGGTTGGGGAGACACCCTCGCGCTCCTCTTGTTCGAAGCCGGTTTCGCCGCCATCGGCTGGTTCCTCGTCGTCCTCCCCCTCGTTCGCTTCGGCGACCACGACGGGTGGTTCTTTCGACCGCGGCCGGCGCCCCTCGTCGGGGCGCTGTCCGGCATCGCCATCCTGCTGGCCGAATACGCGGCGTTCTTCCGCTATCCGCCTTGGGAGGTGGTGGGGGACCTGAACGACTCCAACGTCACCTTCCAGTTCATCCTCGCGGCGGTGTTCGGGGCCACGCTGTGGCGGACCTACACCCGGGCCACGCGCCGGCCGGACTCTCCTTGACGTTTGGACGCGGCTGTATTAATCAACTGATTAATTCAATCGACCGATGAGCCCGCGAGGCACAGGACGGGAGGCGAAGCCGTGGCCGACATGGACGGCGCGACCGAGGGAGACACGGAGCTGCGGATCCTCGAGGCGGCGCACGCCGTGTTTCTCCGCAGGGGGACCGCGGGCGCGCGCATGCAGGAGATCGCGAGCGAAGCCGGGGTCAACCAGGCGCTTCTCCACTACTACTACCGGGACAAGGCCGGCCTCGCCGGGGCCGTGTTCGTGCGTGCCGCACGGTCGTTGCTCCCCCCGGTGCTCGCCACCCTCGCATCGGAGACCTCGATCGAGGAGAAGGTGCGGCGGGTGGTCGAGCTCGAGTTCGACAACCTCGAGCGGTCGCCGTTCCTGCCCGCCTACATGCTGAGCGAGCTGAGCCACCACCCGGAGCGCGCCGCGCAGCTGGCGAGGGCGATCGTCGGCGACCGCGTGGACTCGGTGGTGCCGGACATGTTCGCCACCCTGTCCCGACAGATCGGGGAGGCCGTCGAGCGGGGCACGATGCGACCGATCTCGCCCCACGAGTTCGTCGCCAATCTCGTCTCCCTGTGCATCTTCCCGTTCGCCGCCCGGCCGTTGCTGGCGTTTCTGCTCGAGACGGACGGGGAGACGTTCGACGACTTCATCGCGCACCGTCGCGAGGCGCTCCCCGACTTCTTCCTCGGGGCGCTCCGGCCGTGACCCGCGTACCGGTCTTCCTGTCGCTTCTGGCCTTCGCGGCGCCCGTCCGCGCCCAGGACACCCTCTCCCTGGACGCCCTGCAGCGCGCCGCGGTCCGGCGCGATCCGCGGGCCGGGCAGTTTGCGCTCGAGGACTCCGCGGCGGCGCTCCGCATCGGCGCGATCCGGACCGGACGCCTCCCCCGGCTGACCCTCGCCGGCGACGGCAGCGTGCAGAGCGAGGTCACCACGTTCGGTGGCTCGCTTCCGGGCGTCGACATCCCGGTGCCGCCCAAGGAGCAGTATCAGGCGACCCTCCGCGTGGATCAGCTCCTGTACGACGGCGGGGCCATCGCCGGGCGGCAGGCGGTGGAGCGGGCGCGGCTCGCGCGGGCTCGAGCCGGGGTGCAGACGACCCTGTACGGGCTCCGGGGCGAGGTGAACGCCGCCTTCTTCCGAGCCCTGCTCCTCCAGGAGCGGCTGGCGGAGGTCGATGCGCTCATCGTCGATCTCGACGCGCGCCTCGGGCTCGTGCGGGCCCACGTGGAGGAGGGGACGGCGCTTCCCGGCGACTCGGCGCTCGTGCTCGCCGAGCTCCTCTCCGCCCGGCAGGACCGGACGGGCCTCGACAGGGAGCGGAGGGCGCAGCTAGAGGTGCTCGAGCGCCTCACCGGCGAGTCCATCGACGACGCCGATCGGCTCGCCGAGCCGAGCCTCGCCACCCGGGTCGACAGCGTCCGGGCGCTCCCCGGCGGGGTGCCGCGCGCCCGTCCGGAGTTCGCGAGCTTCGAGCGGGCGCGGCGTACGCTCGATGCGGAGCGCAGCGCCCTCGGTGCCGGGCTCCGTCCGCAGATCTCGGCGTTCGCCGAAGGAGGGGTCGGACGCCCCGGGCTCGACCTGTTCGAGCGCTCGACGCACGGCTTCTGGCTCGCCGGTGTCCGGGTGCGCTGGAGCCCCTGGGACTGGGGCGGCACGCACCGGCAGCAGGACGCGCTCGAGGTGGAGCGGCGCATCGTCGACACGAACGAGGAGGCGCTCGCCGAGCGCCTCGGACGCGACGTGCGCGATGACCTGGCCGAGATCGACCGTCTGACCGAGCTGCTCGACACCGACGATCGGATCGTCGCCCTGCGCGAGCAAGTCGAGCGACAGGCCCTGGCCCAGCTCGAGGAGGGCACGATCACGGCCACCGACTACATCGATCGACGCACGGAGCTCCTCCGCGCCCGCCTCGCGCTTCGACAGCACAGCGTCGAGCTGGTCCGCGCGCGTGCCGGATACCTCACCACACTCGGTCTGGGAGTAAAGTGATGCGTACGTGGCGGAAGACGCGCTTCGACGGGTGGGCCCTCCTTCGGCGCGCGGGGTGCACAGGTCTCGCCACCCTGCTGCTCGGCGCCTGCGCCGGTGAGTCCGAGCCGGACGCATACGGCAACTTCGAAGCCATCGATGTCGTGGTGAGCGCCGAGACCGGCGGCCGCCTGCTCCGCTACGACCCGCACGAAGGCGACCGGTTCCAGGCGGGCGCCGTGGTGGGCGTCGTGGACACCACGCAGCTCGCGCTCCAGCTCCGCGAGCTCGAGGCGGAGCGGGCCGGTGCGGGCGCCCGAGCCCGACAGGCCGGGTCGGAGGCGTCGGCGATCGAGGCCGAGCTCCAGACCGCGCGCACGGATCTCGGACGGACCAGGCGGCTCGAGGCCCGCGAGGCGGCCACCCCCCGGCAGCTCGATGAGGCCGAGACACGGGTGCGGACGCTCGAGCAGCGCCTCGCGGCGGCCCGGCACCAGGCGACCGGCGCGGGCGAGCAGACCGATGCCGCGCAGGCCCGGATCGCGCAGCTCCGCGATCGGTTGGACAGGAGCCGCATCACGAGCCCCGTGACCGGCACGGTGCTCACGAGCTTCGTGGAGGAGGGCGAGTACGTGCAGCCGGGGCAGCCCCTGTTCCGGATCGCGTCGCTCGACACGCTCACGCTCAGGGCCTGGGTGCCCGAGACCGGGCTGTCGGCCCTCCGGCTGGGGGACGAGGTGACGGTCCGGGTCGATACGCCCGGGGGCCGACGCGCCTTCCCGGGCACCGTGGCCTGGATCGCGGACGAGGCCGAGTTCACACCCACCCCGATCCAGACGCGCGACGAGCGGGCCGACCTCGTGTACGCCGTGAAGGTGCGGGTGCCGAACCCCGACGGGACGCTCAAGATCGGCATGCCCGCCGACGTGGAGTTTCCACCCCCGGATGCTCCGTGAGCGCCGAGGCGGTGGTCGAGGTCCGGGACCTCACCCGCGCGTACGGCGACACCACGGCGCTCGACGGGGTGTCCTTCGAGGTCGCGGCCGGCGAGCTGTTCGGCCTCATCGGCCCGGATGGGGCCGGGAAGACGACGCTGTTCCGCATCCTGTGTACCCTGCTCACGCCGGACTCGGGCCGCGCCACCGTGCTCGGCCGGGACGTGTCGACGGACCTGTGGGGAATCCGCTCGCGAGCCGGATACATGCCGGGCCGCTTCTCGCTCTACCCCGACCTGAGCGTGGAGGAGAACCTGCGCTTCTTCGCCGCCGTGTTCGGGACGACCCCGGAGGAGGGCCACGCCCTCATCGCCCCGATCTACGATCAGATCGCGCCCTTCCGCGACCGGCGGGCCGGGGCGCTGTCGGGAGGGATGAAGCAGAAGCTCGCGTTGTCGTGCGCGCTCGTGCACCGACCCGATATCCTGTTCCTCGACGAGCCCACCACCGGAGTGGACGCGGTGTCGCGGCGCGAGTTCTGGGAGCTGCTCGCCGACCTGAAGTCGCAGGGGCTCACGATCCTCGTCTCCACCCCCTACATGGACGAGGCCGCCCGCTGCGACCGGGTCGCGCTCATCCAGGAAGGACGCATCCTGGGGATCGACCGGCCGGCCGCGCTCGGCGAGCGCTACCCCCTGCCCCTCCTCGTCGTCGAGGGACCCGACCGCTACCGCATGCTGCTCGCGCTGCGGGAGCGCCCGCACTGCCGCTCCGTATACGCGTTCGGGGACACGCTGCACTACACGGACGACCGCCCCGGGTCGGATGCGTCCGGGCTGGCCGCCGATCTCGAGGCGTCGCTCCGCGGGGAGGGGTTCCGGGGAGCGGCCGTCCGGCCGATGTCGGCCGGGATCGAGGACGCGTTCATGGCCCTCATGTCGGGCGACATGACGGTCGAAGCATGAGCGGCCCCGCGATCGAGGTGCGCGACCTCACCCGCAGGTTCGGGAGCTTCACGGCGGTCGACGCGATCTCGTTCACGGTCGAGCGCGGTGAGATCTTCGGCTTCCTGGGGGCCAACGGGGCGGGCAAGACCACCGCCATCAAGATGCTGATCGGGCTCCTGGCGCCGACCTCCGGGGAAGCGCGGGTCGCCGGACACGACATCCACACCGAGACCGAGGCGGTGCGCCGCAGCATCGGTTACATGAGCCAGCACTTCTCCCTGTACGAGGACCTGACCGTCCGGGAGAACATCCGTCTGTACGGGACCATCTACGGGCTGTCGGACGCCCGTCTCGACGCGCGGCTCGGCGAGCTCCTCGCCGAGCTGGAGCTGGAGCACGTCGCGGACGAGCTCGTCACCGGTCTGCCGCTCGGGTGGAAGCAGAAGCTGGCCCTTTCGGTGGCCCTCATCCACGAGCCCGACATCGTGTTCCTGGACGAGCCCACCGGGGGGGTCGACCCGATCGCGCGGCGTCGCTTCTGGGAGACCATCTACGCGACCGCGGCGAGCGGCACGACGGTGTTCGTCACGACCCACTACATGGACGAGGCGGAGTACTGCGACCGGGTGTCGATCATGGTGAACGGCCGCATCGCGGCGCTCGGGTCTCCCGCCGACCTCAAGCGCGAGCATGCGGCCGACAGCGTGGACGAGGTGTTCGTGCGGCTCGCCCGCTCGGGAGAAGCCGCGTGAGGTCGGGCGCCCTGCGAGCCTTCATGGCCAAGGAGCTCCGCCACATGCTCCGGGACAGGCAGACGCTCACCATCCTCATCCTCATGCCGCTCGTCGCGGTGGTGCTGTTCGGATACGCGCTCCGCAACGACATCCAGGACATCCGGGTGGCGATCGTGGACCCGACGCCCGGCGACCTGACGCTCGACCTCCGGAATCGCCTTGCCGGCAACGGCCGCTTCACCCTCGTCGCGACCCCGCGCCGGGCCGACGAGGTCGATCCCCTGTTCCGGCGCGGCGCGGCCGACGTGGCGCTCGTGTTCGGGCCCGGCTTCGGACGCGATCTGCGCGAAGGCAGGCCGGCGCGACTCCTGCTCGTGGCGGACGCGTCGGACCCCAACACGGGCAGCACCATGCGCGCCTACACGGCGGCCGTCATCTCGGACTGGGAGCGCGGTCTCGGCGCGGCTCGATCGGGCGTGCGCATCGTCCCCGAGGTACGCATGCGGTTCAACCCCACCCTCGAGAGCGTGAACCTGTTCGTGCCCGGTCTGATCGCGTTCGTGCTCACCCTGGTCGCGACGCTCATGACGGCGATCTCGCTGTCGCGCGAGAAGGAGCGCGGCACGCTCGAGGTGTTGCTCGTCTCGCCGCTCCGACCGTGGCAGATCATCGTCGGGAAGGTCATCCCCTATCTGGGGCTCGGGCTCGCCAACGTCCTCACGGCGCTGGCCGCGGCCCGGCTCCTGTTCGGAGTCCCGTTCCGGGGGAGCTTCTGGCTCCTCCTGGGCGAGAGCCTGCTGTACATCTTCGTTTCGCTCGCGCTGGGCGTGCTGGTCGCCGCAAGCACGCCCTCGCAGCGGGCCGCCATGGTCGCGGCCCTCGTGGGGACCATGCTGCCGAACGCTCTCCTGTCGGGGATGATCTTCCCCATCGCGAGCATGCCGGCCTGGCTGCAGCCGTTCACGCACGTCGTCCCCGCGCGCTGGTTCGTGACGATCGCGCGCGGGATCATGCTCAAGGGCGTGGGGCTCGATTACCTGTGGCTCCCCACCCTCGTGCTGCTCGGGATGATGGGGGCCTTCGTGCTCCTCGCCATCCGCAGCTTCAAGCCCCGGCTGGACTGAGGAAGCCGGGCGATGCGGATCCTGAAGGCGCTGCTCGCGAAGGAATATCGGCAGATATTCCGCGACCGGTTGATGACGTTCGAGATCTTCGCCATGCCCGTCGTGCAGCTCCTCATCCTGGCGAACGCCGCCACCTTCGAGGTGAAGACGTCGCGCCTGTTCGTCGTGGACCACGACCGGTCGACGGTGTCGCGGGAGCTGGTGGATCGCTTCATCGCCTCGGGCCGCTTCGAGCCGAGCGGTGCCTCGAGCTCGATGAAACGGGCCGACGACGCCATGCTGGGCCGACGGGCCGACGCGATACTCCAGCTGCCGGCGAGCTTCGAGAAACGGCTGGTCCGCGACCGCGTCGCCCCGGTCCAACTCGTGCTGAACGCCGAGGACGGGGCCGCGGCGGCCGTCACGCGGGCCTACGCCTCGGCGATCGTGACGCGCTACTCGGCAGAGCTCGGCCTCACGCTCCAGCCCGTGGCCCGCACCGCGGCGACCGAAGCGCCGGCGATGGGCCACGTGGAGCTCCGGACGCGCGACCGGTACAACCCGGAGCTCGACTATCGCCATTACATGGTGCCCGGCATCCTCGTCTTCCTGATCACGGCGATCGGAATGGCGCTCACGGCGCTCAACATCTCCCGCGAGAAGGAGATCGGGACGCTGGACCAGCTCAACGTGACCCCGGTGTCGCGCAGCGCGTTCATCGCGGCCAAGCTCATCCCGCTGTGGTCGATCGCGTTGCTCGAGCTGGCGGTGGGTCTCCTGATCGCACGCTTCGTGTTCGGGGTGCCGATGATCGGGAGCATCCCGCTCGTGTTCGGGCTGGCCGCGGTGTACCTGCTGGCCGCGCTCGGCACCGGGCTGTGGGTATCCACCATCGCGTCCACACAGCAGCAGGCGCTGTTCATCGCCTTCTTCATCATGCTCGTCTATCTGCTCATGAGCGGGCTGTTCACGCCCGTGAGCAGCATGCCCACCTGGGCCCGGTGGGTCGCCCAGCTCAATCCCGTCAAGCATTTCGTGTGGATCATGCGCGCCGTCCTCCTCAAGGGCGCCGGGCCGCGTGACGTCCTGGTGCCGTTCGTCGTCCTCCTCGGGTTCGCGGTGGCCGTGTTCACGCTGGCGGTGCGGCAGTACTCGAAGCGGGCCGCCTGAAGGGGACCGCCCCGGGGCGGAGCCGCGGCGAATCGCTCGCCCGAGGAGGGAAGACCCGGCAGGCGGCGGTTGATGGATGGCGTGCGACGCTCAAGAGTCCGACGATCCTTAGGGGGTGCCCGATGTACGGACGCAGGTCGTTGTTCGTGGTTGGGGCCTTGCTCGCCGGGGTGCACTGCGTGTCCGCCCAGGGCCGCGGGGGCGGCGACGGGCCGCCCGAGCCGACCGAGCGTTTCGCCGACGTGCCGCCCCTCACGCCCGTGACCGACGGCATGTTGCAGAATCCCGACCCGAGGGACTGGCTCTCCTGGCGGCGGACGCTCGACAGCTGGGCGTACAGTCCGCTGGACGAGATCGATCGTGACGACGTCTCCGAGCTGGCGCTCGTCTGGTCGCGCCCCATGACCCCAGGCGTCCAGGAGGGCACGCCGCTCGTCCACGAAGGCGTCATGTTCGTGCCGAACCCGCACGACGTCATCCAAGCGATCGACGCCGTCACCGGCGACCTCTACTGGCAGTATCGCCGGCCGCTGCCCGACGACCTCGACAAGTACTTCGTCATCTGGACCGACACGAACCGGAATCTCGCCATCTTCGGCAACCTGATCATCGACACGAGCGGCGACGACTTCGCCTTCGCGCTCGACGCGCGCACCGGTCAGCTCGCTTGGGAAACGCGGATTCTCGACATCGCGACCAGCGTGGGGGGGACGCCAACACCCTGTTCGTCTTCGCGCTGCCGGACTAGCACCGGAACCTCGGCATGATACCGGACTGCGGAGCCACGGGGATGCCCCCGCGAGCGTTCCCCGGTGTCGAATCCGTCGCGCGTCCTTCGACAAGAGCTGAGAGTCGGGAAGGCGGGTCCAGACGACACCACGAGGGAGACGGGATGAGCAAGGTCACACCGTTCTTGATGTTCAGCGATCGACTCGACGAGGCGATCGAGTTCTACACGAGCACCTTCCCCGACTCCGAGATCCGGCACCTGTCGCGAGCCGGCGAGGACGGTCCGATCCGGGCGGCCGAGTTCGTCGTCGGAGGCCAGGTGTTCAACGCCTTCGAGGGCGGACCGCACTTCTCCTTCTCGGAGGGGATCTCGCTGTATGTCGACTGCGAGGATCAAGCCGAGGTGGACGAGTACTGGGCCAGGATCATCGACGCGGGCGGCACCCCCGTGCAGTGCGGGTGGATCCGTGACCGGTTCGGCCTGTCATGGCAGATCGTCCCGCGCCGGTTCGTGGAGCTGATCGGCGATCCCGATCCGAACAAGGTCCGGGCGGTGACGAACGCGATGATGGGGATGCAGAAGCTCGACGTGGCCGCGCTCGAGCGGGCCTTCGCCGAAGCATAGCCGCGGGTCGCTCAGCCGCCGGGCTGCTCAGTCGCGACCCGCCTCTTCTCTGCCTCGAGGTCCTCGAGCCTCACGCCGTCGGTGATCCAGGCCGGGGCCGGCTCTCCCTTCAGGTAGTGGCCGAACCACTCGAGGATGCGGCGGTGGTAGTCCCTCTGGTTCGCTTCCTCGCGGAAGCCGTGGTCCTCGCCCTCGTACACGAGCATCACTACCTGCTTGCCGGCGCGGCGCGCGAAGTTGTAGTACTCGGTCCCCTGGTAGGGGTCGACCACGCCGTCCTCGTCCCCGAGCGCGAGCAGGACCGGCGTCTCGAGGTCCTGGATCTTCTCGATCGGCGAATTCCGGCGGTGCGCCTCGGGGTCGTCCCAGTACGGGACCTCCATGCGCGCCTGGCCGGTCTCCCAGTGGTCGACCTCGGGGATGCCCGGGTTCCAGTGGATCGCGCCCATCATGCTGAGAAAATCGGTGAGCGGCGCGCCGGCCACGGATGCCGCGAAGATGTTCGTCCGCGTCGGGAGAAAAGCCGCCTGGTAGCCGCCCCACGAGTGCCCGATGAGACCCACGGCATCGGGGTCCGCGACGCCCATGTCGACCACCTTCGCCACCGCGGCGCGCACCGACTCGAGCGCCGAGACGCCCGGATCGCGGGCACGATACACGATGTCGGGCTGTAGCACCGCGTACCCGGCCCGGGTCCAGTCGCTGAAGTCGTAGTAGTTGCGCTCGTTGGGGTTCGTGAAGATGTGGATGGTGGGCGAGCGGATCTCGTACGTATAGACGATCGTCGGGACGCGCGTGCCCTCCACGTAGTTCGCGGGATAGTAGAGCACGGCCTGGAGCGGGACCCCGGCCTCGCTCGTGAAGTCCACGAGCTCGGAGCGGCCCCACGGGACCTCGTCGATGAACGGGTCGATGTCGGTGACCCGTCGCGCGTCCGCCAACGTCGGCCCGGCGGCGAAGTAGTCGGGCGGGTCGTCGAAGGCCATCTCGCGGTACACGTACACGTCCGCCGAGTCGGCCCTCACGAGGCTCGACACGTAGGCATCCTCGAGCACCAGCTGCTCGACGGCGCCCGACGGCATCACCCGGGCGTACCCCCGCCGCTCGCTCCACTCGCCGTGCAGGCTCAGATAGATGGGCTCATCCGGATCGAGGCCCGGCGTGTCGTCATCGGCCAGGAAGGCGACCCGGTGGACCATGCGGCCCGCCGTCCCATCGGTGAGCCGCGTGGCCCCGGAGCCGTCGAGTGACACCCGCCACACGTCGTACTGGTCGTCGAGCAGGACCGCCGCGTCACCTTCCATCCAGGCGTCCGGACCGAAGCCCCACGGCGGCGTCACGTCCGTCGGCGTGTCGTACGTCGTGTCGGCGAACACCGCATCGAGACCGGATGTGAGGTCGTACTCCTCGCCGGTCCGGAGGTCGTGGCTCGCGTAGTTCGCCCCGTCGTAGCTCACCAGGTAGCGCCCGCCCGCGCTCGGCCACTCGTAGCGCACCTTCTGGAGCGTCTTCTGGCGTGCCCCGGTCCTGGTGTCGACCACCCACACGTCGTGGTAGTGGCGGCCGAACATGGCGCCCCACGGATAGGGCTCCTCGGTGTCCTCGACCGCCCTGGCCCAGCCCTCCAGGAGTCGCGCGCTCGCCAGCAGCTCGGTGCCGATCTGGACCGCGCGGTTCGCGTCGAGGTGCCACACGGCGAGGAGCGTGCGGCGCTCGTCGAACGACTCCGACGCCACCTGCTGGGGGAAGATGCGGACGTCGGAGCTGTGCCAGATCTCGAGTGACGGGAGCTCCGGCTCCTCAGCTTCGTCGGCGTCCTCTTCCTGACCCTCCTCGTCGGCATCGTCCTCGTCCATCTCCTCCCCATCCCCCTCCTGCCCGGCGACGTCGGCGGCGTCTTCCTCCTCCGGCTCGACCGGCCGGAGCCCGAACGAGATCATCGTCCCGTCATCCGACCACTCGGGCGTGCGCGAGTCGACGATGTCCAGCGTGTCCGCCACGCCGGGCGTCCCGGCTCCGAGCACCAGCGTGGCCGGCGAGCCCGTGTCGAGCCCCCGCCACGCGAGGACCTCCTGCGCCGTGCCCTCCTCCGAGGCTGGCTCCACCGATCGGAGCGCGGCCAGGTCGGAGGCCTTCTCGCGCCACGCCAGCCCCGAGTAGAAGGAGGCCGATGTGTCGAGCGACCGGAGCCGACCGCTCGCCGCATCGTAGACCTGGACCCCGTTCCCGGCGTCCTCCCCGGTGGCGATCGCGAGCGCGATCATCGAGCCTGTGTCGCTCCACGAGAAATCGTCCACGTTCCCGAACGTGGTGCTCGAGCCCCAGTCGAGGTCCACGACGAGGAGATCGGCGCCCTTGCCCTCGGGCTCCTTCGGCGGATAGCCGAGGAGCGCCAGGTAGCGTCCCTCGGCATCGAACTCGAAGGTGTCGATGTCCTCGAACGCGAACTCCTCTCCCGTGTCGAGATCGAGGAGTCGCGCGTCCAGGCGGATCGGCGCATCGTCCTTCTCGAGCTTCTCGCGCTCCTCCTTCGTGGGCTCGATCGCGTACGCGAGCCAGCGACCCTCGGGCGAGAACACGGGGTCGTCCCCCCACGGAACGACCCGCGTCGAGTCGGAGTCCAGAAGACGGATCCGGAGCTCGTTCTCCTCGTCGTTGCGGGTGACCCTATAGGCGAGCGCCCGGCCATCGGGTGCGAGAGCCGGAAACCCGAGGCTCTCCCAGCGGCCGTAGTCGAACGGCTCGGAGGACCCGGTGTCGGGGCCGCCTTCCTGGCCGAGGGCCGGCAGGGGCGACAGGAGCGTCGCGGCGTACAACGCGTGGATGGCGACGATTCGGCGCATGTAGAGCTTCTCCCGGCAGGTGGCGTCGACGGTTCGATGATGGCGGGTGCGTGCGCCCGCCGCCAACTGGCGCGCGGGCCGCCGGCTCAATGGCCCGCGGGGATCACGGGAAGCACCACGTGCGATGCGTGTCCCGGCGCGTGGTGGATCGTCTGGTCCGCCGTGATCTGCCGACGGTTGCGGCCCAGCGGCTCCCCGGTGTTCGGGTTCACGTCGAAGCGAGGGAAGTTCGAGCTCGACACGTCGATCCGGATCCGGTGGCCGCGCTTGAACACGTTGGCGGTCGGGAACGGGCGGATGGTGAACTCGTACACGGTGCCCGGCACCATGAGCTCTGCGTGGTCCCGGGTGTCGCGATAGCGGGCCCGGATCACCCCGTCGGTGAGGTTCATGTCGAACCCGGTCGGGAAGTCCGTGCTCGGCGGGTACACGTCGACCAGCTTCACGGTGAAGTCCGTGTCGACCGCGGTCGAGGAGGCGTACAGGGTCACCACGATCGGGCCGATGACCTCGACGTCCTTCTGCAGCGGAGCCGTCTGGAACACGACCACGTCGGGTCGGACGCGGAGCGGCAGGTAGGGCGGCTTCGAGGGCGGGAAGTCCTCGCGCTCGCGCTGGTCGAACGCGCCGTCCTTGAGCCGGGTCGACACCCCGCCGCCGATCGTCGGCACCGGATCGGAAGGATCGAACGTATACGTGGTCGAGGGCTCCTCGTCCGCCACCGGCGGGGTCGTGCTCAGACTCCCGTCGGCGTGGAAGTAATAGTCGGTGAACCGCGTGCCCTCGAGCGGCCACGCGTCCGCGTCGCGCCAGTAGCCGCCGTGCACGAGCCGGCCGTTCCCGTCCCGGTGGCCGTCGCCCGTTCCCATCACGAACAGCCGGATGGGCGCCTCGTCCTCGACGCCATTGGCCTCGCCCTCGAGGAAGTGGTCGAACCAGCGCCGGTGGAACCCGGTCGCGAAGTCGCGGATCCCCGCCTCGGGACCGAACTCCACGTCCCCCGCGAACGAGCGCGCGTTCCCGCCGTGCGTCCACGGGCCGATGAGGAGCCGGATGGGACCCTCCTTCATCTTCGACAAGGCCTGATAGTTGGCGATCGTGCCGCGCAGATAGATGTCGTACCAGCCACCGACGTGGAGCATGGGGACATCGGCCGTCTGCGCGTAGTATTCCTCCCAGTTGCGCCCCAGTGTCCTCCAGTAATCGTCATAGTCGGACCGCGTGGCCATGTCGAGCACGTAGTCCTCGAAGTTGGGCGCGATCGACAGCGGGCTGAGCCCCTTCCGGAGCGGGAGCGCGTCGTACCAGGCGACCACCTTCTCGGTCTCGAACAGCTCGCGGACGACGGGGTCGTCGGTCTCCTCGAGCACCTGGCCCCACGCCCAGGTGAGCTGGCGGCCGACCTCGAACGTCCCGTCGAAGCGCACGGAGTGGTCCCAGGCGTTCGACATGCCGCCCATGTTGAGCACGAGCGGGCCGAGCGAGGGCGGATCGAGCTTGGCCGGGTCGGCCTGCGTGTGGGCGGCGTACGAGGTGCCGAACATGCCGATCGGGGGCTCCACGTACGGGAGCGCCGCGAGCCACTCGATCGTGTCGTACCCGTCGTAGGCGTCGTAGTCGTAGTACTTGCTGAACACGCCCTCCGACTCGTAGCGGCCACGGGTGTCCTGGACCGCGACGACATACCCGTGCCGGACGAAGTACTCGATCTCCTCCTCCGCCGCCGCCGCCGACTTGTCGTACGGCGTCCGGTGGAGGAGCCCGGGAAACACCCCCTCGACCACGCGGCCGTCGCGCGCCGGGCGATAGATGTCGGTGGCGAGCCTCGTCCCGTCGCGCATCCCGACCATCACGTTGCGCTCGACGTGGACGTCGTACTCGCCCTCCTGGGCGAAGGCCGCTGTCGTGGCGGTGGGGAGCCACGAGGCGGCGAGCCCGACGATCATCGTGGCGGCGGTGGTGGGTCGTGTCGGCATGTGTGTCACCCTCGGGACGTGGAGATGGCCGCCGCGCGACCGGCCGCCGTCGCGGCGTGGAACGCCGGCATCATGGTGCGCCCGGTCCCGCCGCGGTCGCCCCGGCGATGCGGCCGAAGACGGCGCCGGACATGAGACCGGTACCGCCGGGGTAGTTCCCGTAGAACAGCCCGCCGACCATCTCGCCGGCGGCGAGGAGGCCGGGGATCGGGGTCCCGTCCTCGCGCAGGACCTCGGCCCGCTCGTTCACGGCGATGCCCGCGAACGCGAACGTGATCCCGCAGCGCACGGGGAACGCGATGAAGGGCGGCGCCTCGAGCCGGAGGGCCCAGTTCGACTTCGACGGCTCGATGCCGTCGGTTCGCTTCCGGTCGAGCCGCGACGGGTCGTACTCGCCGTCCCGGACGGCGGCGTTGTAGCGCGTCACGGTGTCGAGGAAGGTATCGCGATCCACGTCGATCGCGGCGGCGAGCGCTTCGAGCGTGTCCGCCTCGATGCGGGTGGCCTCCGGGCGTCGGTACTCGTCCCGAAGCCGGTCCAGCACCTGGCCGTCGAAGATCTGAAACGCGACCCCGCCCGGCTGCGCGAGCACCTCGCGCCCGTAGCGCGCGTAGGTGTAGTTCCGGAAGTCGGCGCCCTCGTCCACGAACCGCTCGCCGCGGCGGTTGACGAGGATCCCCAGGGGGTAGGAGTGGCGCTTCCAGATGTCGCCGGGCTTCCCGTGGTCGCCGACGGGCGGAGCGTTCGCGTCCATGGCGACCGCGTGGCAACCCTCCCAGTCGCCGGCGGGCGCCGCCCCGAGCGCGAGCGCCATGCGCAGCCCGTCGCCCTCGTTGTACCCGGTGCCGCGCACGATCGCGTCGCCCCACGCCTCGCCCAGGTGCCCCACCCGGGACTCCCGGCTCGCCTCGAAGCTGCCACAGGCGAGGATCACGGTGCGCGCGGCGAGCGCGCGGCTCCCCTCTCCGGTCTCGATCTCCACCTCGAGCCCGGCGTCGGTCTCGCGCAGGGCCATCGCCCGCGCACCGTAGGTCATCTCGACGCCCAGCGAATCCGCCCGCCGGACGAGGCGGTCGACGAGCTCGACGCCCTTCCCCTCGGCCTTCACCGCCAGCCCGCCCCAGAACTGGTGGCGGCCGTTCACCTCCACCGCCTGGTTGTCGTACAGCATCGCGAACCGGACGCCGTGCCTCCCGAGCCAGCGCATGGTCGGGAGGCTGTGCGTGGCGAGCTCGGAGGCGAGCACGGGGTCGGCGCGGCCGTCTGAGGTGCGGGCCAGATCCGCCACGAAGGCCTCGAACGGATAGGCGGGAAGATCGATGACGGCCGCTTCTTCGTCGGTCATCTCCGGGATCAGCGTGCGCACGTCCGGCAGTCCGTGGTGCGCGAACCGCATCGCGCCGTCCGTGAACCACGAGTTGCCCCCACGTTCGTCCTGCGGGGCCCGCTCCAGCACGAGCACGCCGGCGCCGTGCTCGGCGGCGGCGATCGCGGCGCACAGGGCGGCGTTTCCGGCTCCCACGACGATCACGTCGCGGCGGCCGGGCGTAGTCACGAAGGCGGGTCCGGAAGCGCCCCGGCGCACCTTACATCGCGGGGACGGCGAACCGTCTGAGGATCTCGAGCATCATGGCCGTCCCGCGACGGATGTTGTCGACGGAGATGCGCTCGTTGTTGCCGTGCACGCCGCCCTCGTCGGATTGCGGAATCACCATCGGCGAGTACCCGTACGAGTCGATCCCCAGGTCGCGCATGAAGTGGCTGTCGGTGAACCCGGTGCTCACCGACGGGATGATCGCCGCGTCGGGGTATTCCTCCCTCGTGACCTCGACGAGGGTCCGGTAGAGGTCGGTCCCCGTGCTCGACACGGCCGGCGTGAACTGCATGATGCGCTCGATCTCGATCCCGGGGTCGTTCAGGACGGCCTCGATCTCGTCCACGAACTCGTCGGGGTCCTGATCGGGGAGCATGCGGCAGTCGAGCTGCGCGGAGGCGGTGGGGGGGACGACGTTGATCTTGGCCGACCCCTCGAGGATGGTGATCGAGCAGGTGTTGCGGGTGAGCGCCGCCATGGAACGGTAGTCGAGCTGCAGCTCGCGGAGCACGTCGGGGTCCTCGATGGCCTCCGCGATGTTCTCGAAGCGCGGCTTCCACTCCTCCTCGACGGTGTGAGCGAGTCCCTTGAAGTAGGCGTCCACGGCCGGGACGATGCGCGGCTCGAAACGGTAGCCCTGGAGCCGGCCGAGGCTCCGGACGAGGCGATTCACGGCCGACTCGACGGGCGGCGTCGAGCCGTGACCGGGCGTCCCGTGCGCGGTGAGCCTCAGCCAGATCGGCACCTTCTGGGTGACCTCGATCCCGAACCCGATGCGACCATCCTGCTCGATGCCGTCCCCGCCCTCGTTGAGGAGCACCCCGACGCCCTCGAACAGCTCCGGCCGGTTCTCGACCAGCCACCCCGCGCCGTAGAAGCCGCCCGCCTCCTCGTCCGCGGTGGCCATGAAGATCACGTCGCGGTCGAGCCGGGCGCCGGAGCGGTGCAGGGCGAGGAACGCCTCGAGCTCGAGGATGCCGAGCGTCTTCGTGTCGAGGGCGCCTCGCGCGGCGATCATCCCATCCCGCACCTCGGCGTCGAACGGGTCGGTGTCCCAGTACGCCGGATCCGCCGGCACGACGTCCATGTGGTGCAGGAGCACGAGCGCCGGCCGGTCACCGCCCTCGAGCCGCGCCCAGATGTTGCCTCGCCCCGGCGCCGAGGAGGCGGTGTCGTACGGGATCCCCTCCTCCTCGAAGATGCGTGCGAAGAACGCGACCGCCCGAGACTCGTTTCCCGGGGGGTTCGTCGTGTCGATACGCAGGTATTCGAGAGCGTGCTCGACGGCCTCGTCCTGGAGCGCCGCAATGTCGACCTGCTGCGCGGCGAGGTGTCCACAGAGGCCGAGCGCCAGGCCGACCCCGGCGAGCCCCGGGGTTGCCGCGCGCGGGGCACGGGGCGCCGGCCGGTCGTGCGGGAAGGTCATGATCGCATCCCTGATTTCGCGGTTCATCCTGTGCGTGGGGTGGGCACCCGTCGCCGGGCCCCCGAGGCGCCGCGGACCTCGCTCGTCGAAGCGGCACGCGGACGATGATGCGGAGTTCGTGTCGCCGGGGCCATGCGACACGCGCTACGGGTACACCTCCACGCTCGCGAGCCGCGGCCCGCCGGAGGGGATGTAGATCACGAGCGAGTCGGTGCAGGCCATCACACCCCACCCGTCCAGAAACGTCTCGTAGCCTGTCGTGCGCAGGCGAAAGCTCGTCGACCTGGCGAGGAAGTCGGCGCAGCGGGCGTCCATGACGCGGGTTTCGCCGGGGAGGACGGAGCCCAGCACGTAGTACGGCCGGCCGAGGGGCGGGTGGACATAGGCCTTCACGTGGCTCGTCGATCGGTTGACGACGTACACGTGGAACGGATCGGATGACATGCGCGGGGCGATGCACCCGACCATGATCGAGAGCGCCAGGAGCGCGGTGACGGGTCTGAGCATGGTCCCCTCTGCGACCTCGTACCCGAATCGAATCGGGTTGGGTCCCGGGCGCTCCGGCGGGCTACCGGCCGCCGATGCGGACCACCCCGCCGACGAGCACCGTCCGCCCGCGCGCCGGGAAGCCGCTCACCTCCTCGTACACCTCGTCGAACAGGTTCTCCACACGGCCGAGGAGCGTGAGTCCGGGGCCCCGGCCGCCTTCGAGCACATCGAGGCTCGCGTCGAGGTCGACGACCGTATACGCCGGGAGCTCGACCCGCGCGGCGGGCACCCGACCGAAGTCACGGTCGACCCGATCGCCCACCCACCGGAGGCTCACGCCGCCAGCGGCGCGATCGGCGAGCCGACCCCCCAATCGCGCCGCGAGCTCGTGCGTGGGGCGGCGGAGGAGGCGCTCGCCGGCCACGAACTCGGCGTCCGGCCCCTCGTCGAACCCGGCGTCGACCGCCTCGGTGTGCAGATACGTATAGCCCACGCTGGCCTGGAGCCCGTGCCACGAGGCGGCCGTCTCGAGCTCGAGCCCGCGCGACCGGGCGCTCGCCACGTTGAAGTAGTTCGGATCGCCCGGATCGGGTGGCGCGAAGGTGAACTGGATGAGGTCCTCGAAGTCCTGGTCGAAGTAGGTCGCCGACACCCGCACGGCCCGGGCGAGGAGCCACTGGTCCACCCCCACCTCCCACGAGAACGAGCGCTCCGGGTCGAGGTCCGGGTTCCCCCTCGCGAACCCCGTCGCGAAGTTCTCGAACAGGGTGGGTTCCTTGATGCCGCGCCCCAGGTTCGCCCGCAGCTTGGTGCCCGATGCATCGATGGTGTAGGCGAGCCCGGCGGTGTAGCTCACCAGATCGCCGAACGTCTCGTTGTCCTCGAGCCTGACCGAGCCGTTGGCCGCCAACCCGGCCCACTCGCCCAGCCACTGCAGCCGATAGGCCCGGTTCCATCGCGACTCCTCGCTCGACCCCGCGTCCGGGCCGAACTCGGAGTCCGACTCGTTGAGCGAGCGCAGGCTCTGTGTCTCGAGCTCGACCCCGGCCGACGCCTCGCCCACCACCCCCAGACCGAGCACACCGCTGAGCTCGCCGCTGGCGCGCCGGAGGTCGTCGAGGCTGTGGAAGGCGAAAAAGCCCAGCGTGTCGGCCGGCCCGTCGGGCAGGTCGTCGCTTCCCGTCTCCGAGTCGTGTACCCGGAACGCGGCCCCGAGCGCGAGCGCGTGCGACAGGCGGCGATCCACCGACAACGCGACGGTCGTCTCGTCGCCGAAGGTGAGCGAGTTCTCATCGACGAGCGCGCCGGCGCCGTCGGTCGGAAAGTGGAACGTGTGGTCGGCGTAGTGCGCCGCCACCCGAACGTCGGTCTCCGAGTCGGGCGACAGATCCACCCGTCCCGAGAAACGCAGGTTGTCGTAGTCGTTGTTGTACGGGAGCGAGCCGTCCGAGCGCATCCCGCTCACCGAGAACCCGTACGCGACGCGGTCGCCGCCCCCCTCGAGCTGCGCGGAGCCCCGCCACGAGTCGTACGTCCCGCCCATCACGCTGCCCCGGAGCGCCGGGGCGCCGGAGCCCGTGCGGGTGAGGATCTGGATCACCCCTCCCACCGCGTCCGAGCCGTACATGGCGCTCCCCGGTCCGCGCACGATCTCGATGCGCTCGATCTGCTCGACCGGGAGGTTGGCGAAGTCGTACCGGCCGCCCGGTTCGTTCACCTCGACGCCGTCGATCAGGACCTTCACGTAGTCCGACTCGCCGCCGCGCAGGAACACCGACGCGGTGGCCCCGAACGAGCCGGACTGGACGACCGCCAGCCCGGGGACACCGCGCAGCGCATCGACGAGGCTCGTGTACCCGGCTGCCTCGAGCGCTTCGCCATCGAGCACGCTCACGTTGGAGGAGATCGCGCGCAGCGGGACGGGGCGGCGGTGGACGGTGACGATCAGGTCCTCGAGCGTCACGGGCTCCTGAGCCGCGGCGGGTGCCGGGGCGAGACACGGAAGGCCGAGGGCGACGGACAGGGCGGCGACCACGATAGATCGGGACGCGGCGGCGCGGAGAGCGCGCGCGAAGGCGGCGGGAACGGCGACGGCGGTCGGACGGCGCTTCATGCTTCCTCCTCGGGTTCGGCTCGACCCGCGCGAGCGCGAATGGACGATGCCCCGTCTTCCGCGGGCGGTGACGGGGCATCGAGGCCGGGATGAAGCGCCTGAAAAAGCCCCGAGCCTCCCCGCGGAGACATCGGCGTCAAGGACCGGAGAGCAGGTCTCCTGGCTCGAGGCCGTCCGGCTCGCCTTCCCGGGGGACGCTCCCCCAGTGGCGTTCGTGAGCCGGCGTTCCGGGCGATGTCGCCCGGACCTCTCACAGTGGCGGGGCCGCGCCGGATTCCCACCGGCTTCCGTGTGCCCCTCCGGTCTACTTCAGCGTTGTGTGGTCAGTGTAGGGAGGGGGACCGGGGCGACGAAAGCCCCGGTCCCTGCTCGGGGCGCCGCGGGGTCGAGCCCGCACGGGGCCGTCGGGCGGCTCCGTGCGGCTCCGGACCTCCGCTCAGTTCCCTCCGGGCGCGGCGATGCGGCGCTCGTACGGCGGGTGCTGGATCTCCCACGGCGGCGTCACCTCGAGCAACCGCAGGACCTCCATGATCGCCCGCTCGAGCTGCGGGTCGGTGCCCTCTGCCAGCGCGGTCGGGTCCTCCTGGACCTCGATGTCCGGATCCACGCCGTGTCCCTCGGCGAACCATGTCCCGTCGGGGTTGTACATGCGGAACGTTGGCACCGTCACCCCGCCACCGTCGATGAGCGCGGGTGCGCCGCTCACGCCGATCAGACCCCCCCACGTGCGCGTCCCGATCAGCGGGCCGACCTCCGCCTTGCGGAAGTAGTCGGGGAAGGCGTCGCCGCCCGAGCCGCTCCACCCGTTGATCAGCATCACCTTCGGCCCGAAGTGTGCGATCGGCGGCCACTGCCACGTCTTGCCGTCGCGCACGGCCCAGAACGACAGGAGCTGCCGGTCGAGGAGCTCGACGAAGCGGTCGGGGATCTGGCCGCCCGAGTTCCAGCGCTCGTCGATGATGAGCGCCGGCATCTGGATCTGGCCGGCGAACTGGCGCATGAGCTCGGTCTGTCCACCCTGCCCGGTGTCGGGCACGTAGACGTAGCCCACGCGCCCGGCGCTGGCCTCGAGCACATGGCGCCGGTTCGAGTCGATCCACGCCAGGTTCCGGAGACGCGTCTCGTCATCCAGCGTCTGGACGATGACCTCGCGCGCCCCCTCCATGGTCGGGGTGTCGTTCACGGTAAGGGCCACGGTCTGCTCGGCGAGCCCCTCGAAGGCGGCCCACGGATCCTGGCTCGTGTCCAGCGGCCGGCCGTTCACCGCCAGCACGTAATCGCCCTCGCTCACGCCCACGCCGGGCCCGGCGAGCGGCGAGCGCACCTCGGAATCCCACGGCGCCCCGTCGACGATGCTCGCGATGCGGTAGGCCCCGTTCTCGAGCGACCAGTCCACCCCCAGCAGCCCCACGCCGCGGCGCGGCGCCGACTCGGTGTCGCCGCCGCCCCGGTACGCGTGCGACGAGTTGAGCTCGGCGATGAGCTCGCCGATCACGAAGTTCACGTCCCAGCGCGTCACCGCGTCGTCCAGCATGCGGCCGTAGCGCTGGCGCATCCCGTTCCAGTTCACCCCGTGCATGTTCGGGTCGTAGAAGAAGTCGCGCTCGAAGCGCCACACATCGTCGAAGATCTGGTGCCATTCGGCCACCGGGTCGACCATCATCTCCATGTCCGCCACCCGGAGCGGCGTCTCGATCTTCTGCGCCGGCTTCAGGTCCACGATCGCGATGCGGTCCTCCACCCCGACCAGCGCCTTGTCGGCCTTCGCCGCCAGCTCGTAGTCGTCAGCGTCCTCGAGAACCGTGTGCTCCTCGCGGTCCTCGAGATCCCAGTACACGAGCGGGCTCTCGTCGGCGCCCGAGCCGGTCCGCGGCCGCCGCCGGTACACGACCTTCCCCTTCGCAGCCCGCAGATCCGCATAGTTGCCGGCCTCTGGCGGCAGCACCACGAGGCGGGACTCGAACCCCTCGAGGTCGATGTCGACCGCGGGCACCTCGTGTTCGGACTCCTGTGCGCCGGCCTCCCCCGCGCCCCCCTCCTCATCGGCCGCGGACTCGTCCGACTCCCCCGGCTTCTCCTCATCGTTCCGCGGCGCGAGCGGCGAGGCCACGTCCGCGCGCAGCGCGACCGCGACGACGTTGGTGGTGTTGGGATAGATCCACGTGCCGTCCACGTCGCTGTAGTCGGGATCGAACGAGCGTCCGCTCAGGAAGTAGAGATACTTCCCCTCCGGGTCGAACACGGGCGATCCGTCGCTGTAGAAGCCCGAGGTGGCCTGGTGCCGCTCGCCCGAGCCGGTGTCGTACAGGAAGATCGCGCCGTGCCGGTTCTCCAGGCCGCGCGACCAGGCCAGCCAGCGGCCGTCGGCCGACCAGCTCACCCGGAAGCCGTTCAGGGCCCCCTGGTACATCCACAGCCCCTGGTCAACCTGGCTCAGGGTCCCCGTGTCCCGATCGAACAGCTGGATCCGCATCGCCTTGTCGACGAACGCGAGACGCCGGCTGTCCGGCGACCACTGCGGCCGGTACCGGTAGCCTGCCCCGAGGCTCGTGAGCTTCTGCTCTTCCCCCGATCCATCCGCCGGACGGATGGTGAGCTCGTACTCCCCCGAGCGGTCGCTGAAGTAGGCGATCCAGCGGCCGTCCGGCGACCACGCGGGGTACCGCTCGGCGACGCCCGGGGTGCGAGTGATCTGCCGCACGGGACCGTGCTCGGCCGGCACCGTGAACAGCTCGCCGCGCGCCTCGAACACGGCCCGCACGCCGTTGGGCGAGATCGCCCCGTTCGCGATCCGGCGCCCCACGTTCTCGAGCCGCGGCTTGAGCGTGGCCCGGTCGGTGACCACGTCGATCTCCACCTCGTGGTACTGCTCGTCGCCGAGATCGAGCAGATACAGGCGGCCGCCCGCCTCGAACACGAGGTCGTCGGGGCCGATGGCGGGGAAGTGGATGTCCTCGTCGCGGAAGCTGGTCACCTGCCGCACGCGGCCGTTCCCCATCTCGTACGCCCAGATGTTGTAGCGCTCCGCGGGCCCGCGGTCGGACAGGAAGTACACCGTCTGGCCATGCCACATCGGCTGGCCGTCGTTGGCCGGGTCGTCGGTGATGTTGCGCGACTCCATCGTGCGGAGGTCGAACAGCCACACGTCGGGCGCCCACCCGCCGCGGTATCGCTTCCAGGTGCGGAAGTCGCGCGCCTTGGGCGTGTAGGCGAGCCAGCGGCCATCGTCGGAGATCGCGCCGAATTCGCCATACGGGATCGGGAGCTTCTCGGGCATGCCGCCCGCGGCCGAGGTGGCGAAGAACTGGTTGTAGCGCTGCCGGCCGCTCTCCATGGAGCTCGCGTACAGGAGACGGTCGCCGCGCGGGTACCAGTCGAGGATGCGGTCGGCCATCGGGTGGTGCGTCACGCGCACCGGCTCGCCGCCGCTCGACGGCACGACGTAGACGTCCTCGTTCCCGTCGTAGTTGGCGGTGAAGGCGATGTGGGTCCCGTCGGGGGAGAAGCGCGGAAACGACTCCTCGCCGGCCGGCGAGCTCAGCCGCTCCGCGACGCCCCCCTCCTTGGGGGCCACCCAGATGTCGCCCGCGTACACGAACGCGATCTGCGTGGCGGACACATCGGGCTGGCGGAGCATGCGCGCGTCGACCTGGGCCGTGAGCGGACCGGCGGTCGCGACGAGCGCGACACCACCGGCCAGCACGGCGGCGGCAAGCGGGAGACGGGCGGGGGAGAGACGGCGGTCCTGTGGACTTCGCATGACGATCTCCTGATGGGAAACGGCTTCGCTGTCCGCGCGGTCGGTACGACGTCCCGTACGGCGCCGGCCGCGGCGCGGATTCGAAGCTGGCATGCCCGCCGGGGCCGGGCAACGAGCCTCGAGCGGCTGGAGCCGAGGGGAGCACCGGGACTTCGCCGACGGCCCGCGGCTACGCTCTGACCGACCATGCACGGGTGCGTGCATACCGCGCGGCCTTGTGCATGTATCGGTTCGACATGGATCCCGCCCCGAGGGTTGGTCGATGGCGAACCGGGTCGGAAAGCTCGGCGGTCGGAGCCCAGCTGATCATGTACTTCGCCGCGCTCCTCCGGATGGTGGTGGCCCGGCCCTACTCGCAGGCATACGTCGTCAGAACGCTATCGAACTCACACTGCCTAACTCTCATGAGATGGATTCGTGGTCGGCATCGACGGTTTCCTCGACGGAGAGAATGGGCCGAGGGGCGCGATGCACGTGTAGTGAGAAGATGTCGGGACGCGCATAGTGCCCGGCGACATCTAGTTGCCAGCGGGGTCCCACGAGCTGGTCCGGTCGGGCGTCGGCGTACAGGATGCCCTCCTCCGCTTCAAGGGGTCCGGCGACCAGCTTGCCGTCCGGGTCGGCGATCAGGCTGAGGCCGGGGTTGATCCATCCGGACACCTCGCCGAGGTAGGCGTCCTTGAACTCGAGTTCGTCCGGGATGTCATCCTTGTGGAACGCCTGACACACGCTGACCACGAAGCTCCGGCCTTCCTTGGCGACATGACGCATTGAAGAGATCCAAGGCTCGCCCCGATCCCACGTCGGAGCGACGTGGATCTGCTCACCCCAGGCGGACAGGGTGTATCGAGCCAGCGGCATGTAGTTTTCCCAGCAGATCAGACCGCTGAGCCGGCCGAAGGGCAATTCGAAAACCTCCGCGTCGAATTCGGCTGCGTGGCCCCACACGAGTCGTTCAGCCGCGGTCGGAATCAACTTCCGATGCTTCCCCAGAACCGTTCCATCCGCACCGAGATAGAGCAGCGTGTTGTAGAGCGT